>Ga0208375_1000042_pt1 | contig 217036 bp, 180 predicted proteins | sample RifOxyD1_FD_184038 | JGI IMG/M metagenome (GOLD analysis project Ga0208375, IMG submission 184038) | Soil microbial communities from Rifle, Colorado - Rifle Oxygen_injection D1 (SPAdes) | ecosystem: Environmental > Terrestrial > Deep subsurface > Rock core/Sediment | place: Rifle, Colorado... | reverse complement strand
TTGTTTTGAAAGACAATATTGGTGGTTATGTGACAAAGTTATGAAAATAATTGGCGGACAGATTTATGAAGAATTTGATTTGAATAACGGTTTTGGAGACAAAACACGACGATGACAAAGTAGAAAATAATTTTTTATAGATTTTTGATGCTGATACTGGGAAAAATGGGCGCAAGTATCCCTCCCAGGTTTTATGCCCTCAGGGGTTAGGCAAAAAGAAAAAAGTTATTCGGGGATTTGGGTTCAAATATTGACCAAAAAACAGCATTTCAGGTTATTATTTGAATGGCGGTGCCATCTGGACTCGAACCAGAGACCTACTGATTAGAAGTCAGTTGCGCTATCCAACTGCGCTATGGCACCGTGAAAACAAAGGCTTGGAAGACTAATGTCAGCTTTGGATTTGATCCAGTGAATTTATTCTTAAAGTGGAGCGTTGTCAAGTTATCAAGTAATTAATATCATTGATTAATTATAAACGTAATACTAATGATTTAGGTGTTATTCATGCGGTATTTTTTATTATTAAGTTTGGTTGGTTGGAATATTTTTGCCAGTGAACAATATGATCAATTTATAATTGATTACCCTTCCTATGAATATGAACTCAGCGCTAATCAAAAAAATAATTTGGAGTTTATTAGGGATCTAAAGCTTATGCATGTTCCAACCAGATATCTGGAGGAAGGATTTAAATCCATCACAGGGATTGTATTTAAAAAAATGCCTGATAATGCTGTTGCTTATTATAATAAATTAAATAAGAAAATTTATTTTGCTTTTGATATGCAAGACCCGCTTAACAAGCAATTAAAAAGAGTGAAGGATTTAACGCTTGATCATTTGGCCACGGTTGTTCATGAAGTATGGCATGCTTATTTTTATAACGTGGCCCAAAGGCGTGAAAATATAATTTATAAAAATTGGTTCAAGGGGGCAAAGTATATTTATCCCGATCATGGATTAAAATATCATGATGAAGCTTATGGCTTATATGTGGAGAAGGTCTTACAGATGTATGTTTTAATTAGGAGGACTTTTGAAAACAAAACTCCTGAAATCCGTGAGAGTCTTAGACAATCCAAACCACTTAAGAGTATGTATGAAGGGGTGTTTAATGAGAAGGTCTTTGGTTATTACGTAAATTTTCGCAGGGAGGCCATCTACACCAACGTGAATCTGTCTGAATTGGACCGGGTCAATATTTTGCAAAATCTCTTTGATAATCTCTTAAAGAAAGGCTATCAAGAAGTTTATGCAGAAAATCGCTTTTAAATAAAGGAAAACATGATTAAGGCCAGAGTTTATCGATCATCCCAAAGAGAATTTGAGTGTAAAGTGATTGCTACTGGGGAGTTTGTTTCTGCTACGGCAATGGGAAAACTTCTTAAGGGAAAGGACCACCAGATAGTGGTGGGGGATTTTGTGACGCTCGAAGAAACCAATGATGACCCCAAATATAAAATCATTGAAATTGATAAACGCTATGGGGAGGTTTTTCGAGTTATAGTGAGAGAGGCGTCCAAAAAAGTTACCGCCAGTAATATTGATCTTTTGATTATTACAACTTCTGTCTCGGAGCCCGTGTACAAGCGGGGGATTATTGATCGTTTTTTAGTTCGTGCGTATCAGTGGAATATAAAACCGATTATAGTTTTTAATAAGATGGATGAATATGATCCTGAATCTTTTGATATTAAATTTGAAAGAGATCGTTTGAGTGTTCTCGGAATTGAATGCTTTGAAATGTCTGCCCTTGATGATACTTATAAGAAAAAATATTTAGAACTCGGAAAAGATGAGCTGATGACTGTGTTGAGGGGAAAAACGGCGTTGTTTCTGGGGCAGTCTGGGGTGGGCAAGAGCCAGATTATTACCAGCTTGAGTAATAAAAAATTTGAACTGAAAACTGGCGGGGTCGGGAAATGGGGCAAGGGAACTCATACAACTAGCTGGTCTGAAATAATTGATCTGGATAATTTTTTAGTGGTGGACTCTCCTGGCGTGCGTTCACTTTCATTGGAAGATTTACCCAGTGAGGATTTCATCAGTTATTTTCCCGATCTGGTGGATATGTCCGTTCAATGTAAGTTTCAAAATTGTACCCATATGGAAAATGCCAAAGGTTGCGCCTTCAGAGACAAGCTTGATCCAGATAATTATGATGATGCATTGGTCTTATCAAGGCTTGATTCTTTTATCAGAATATTTGATGAATTATCTCAAATCCCCGAGTGGGCCAATCGTATTACCGGAAAAAGAAGTTAGACTGGAGAACAATACCCTATCGACGTAGTCAGGTAATATAATCTTGGTCATTTATTAACAATCTTTCTTTGTTTGACGATAAGGCTTTGCGGCTGTTTGCCAAGGAGAATTACATGCCTAATAAAGTTCTTGATTTTGTTCAAAAAAGAAAAGAGTCGGTGGAAAAAAAGAGGCGCAGTTTTGAAAGAATCATGTTCCAAAATGTTATGGGAGTGTACACTGCTTTGGATCAAGATGGAGTCATCTATCCAATAGGACTGGTGGATATATCCAAGGAGGGCTGTTTATTTGAGGTGGCTGCTGATCAGAGCAAGGAAAGCAAACTGGCAAAAGGGACTGAATTTACACTTAGACTCTATTTCACTGAAAAGTCTTATATCCCGGCCATTGTGAAGATTAGATATTGTCAGGAGTACATTGCAGAAGATGGCCAATTGTATTGGCGTTATGGCGCTGAGTTTGATCAATCAACATCTTCTTATCATGCATTGGGATCTTTTATAGAATTTCTATATCATTTCGCAGAAAATTCTGTAATAGATCATGGAGATGTCAAAGCATTTTTCTTATGATAGATTCCTTGGATGCAATTTATTGTTAATTTTTTACTAACCATTGTTTGTCTTTTGTTGTTTGCTTGTACCTTGGGGTCCAAAGGGACAGGGGAGCTTAAAAAAAATTTGGATCAGTACTACCAAAGTTCTGGAGTGGTTCATTATTTTTTATCAGAACTGCCTGATTGGGCCAATTATTCCGAGACGGGAAAGTGTGTACGGAGTATTAGGGTAAAGTATGTTCATATGAAGAATATGATGGAAAGTTTTAATTTGGAATACAATCAACTTATCCATTTTCAGTACCAGTTTAATAAAGATTATCAGATGCTCAGTCAGTTCTATGAGAATAAAAATTTATTTTTAAAAAATGAAGAAAGTCTTTTTTATGATGTACTGGATAAGATTAAATCAGGAATTTATGCATTTCATAAACCGAAATTTGAAAGAGTTAATCTGATTTGGATTGATCCTTTGTTAAATAGCGATGATTTTAATCGGCAATTGGAAAAAGTTTTTGCCAGGCCGGAGATGTTGCTGGGGCATCCGGTGGTGATCAGTATGTGCAAAGATCATTATGCCATTACGGAAGTTTTAAAAAAAACCAAACTTGATAAATATGACGTTCGGATCATACCAGCTGAAATGTTTAGTATTTTTTTAGAAGATGGGAAGAGGGATTTTTCTTTTTCGGTTAATTTAAAAGGAATGTTTTCTGCCGAACAAAAAATTTACTTATATACCCCCATGAAAGTTGCTCCCAAAGAAATTATTGGAAATTTTAAATTAGAACCATTATAGGAGATGAAAGATGTCAAAAAATGTTTATAAGGAAGAGTTAAACCAAGTGAGTGCTATCTTTAATACCAATATGGGTGAGTTCGAGATTGAGCTTTTTGTAAAGGAGTGCCCTGAAACTGTTTGGAATTTTATTAATCTGGCGGAGGGGAGGCAAGAAACCAAAAAAGCAGGGCCATTTTATGATTCACTTATTTTTCATAGAGTCATTGATGGCTTTATGATTCAAGGCGGGTGTCCGCTGGGCAGAGGAAATGGGGGGCCTGGTTATCAATTTAAAGATGAGTTTCATCCTAAGTTAAAACATAATAGCGAGGGAATTTTATCCATGGCAAATGCAGGGCCCAATACTAATGGTTCCCAATTTTTTATCACATTGGTTCCCACACCTCATCTTGACAATCGTCACAGCGTATTTGGCAAAGTGATAAAAGGAATGGAGGTGGTTCGCTTGATTGGTAAAATAGAAACTGATCATCAAGACAAACCGTTAGAGGATGTGGTGATTAATCAAGTCACCATCAAAAGAGCTTAAAAAAAAAGGGCCTTATTTGTTAGGCCCCTTTTTTTATGTATTTTTAATATCAAACTATTCAGATTTTGCTTCGCCTTCAACCGGAGTGGCCGTAGCAGCAGCAGCAGCACCTTCTTCACCTTCAACCACAACTGGTTGAGCAACCTTTTCAGCTTTTGGAGGAGTACAGGTGCAGATGACTTTATTAAGATCATCCTCATGAAACTCAACGCCAGGAAGGGCCTGAATATCCCGAACATGTTTTCCTGCGCTAAGAGCAAGATCGCTTATATCAACGCTTACAAATTCTGGAATATTCATTGGAAGGGCAATAACTTCAATTTTATCCATTTGATGAACAAGAATGCCACCTTCTTTTTCACCCGCAGGATGACCGATAAAATGAATCGGAACAGACACTTTGGTCTTTTCATTCATTTTAATTCTGTGAAAAGCAACATGAATAGGTCTTCTGGTAACCGGATGTCTTTGAACGGTATCTATGTTGACTAGGAATTGGGCACCATCATATTGAATCTGGAAAATTTTATGTCCAGTTTTTAGACCCTTGGCCAAAAGTGATTCTCTAATTGCGATTGGAATGGACTCTTCTTTTTCACCAAATAATACACAAGGTATGATTCCTTGTTCTCTAAGTTTTACAGAGTTAATATTTGACGGCTTTCTTTCCGCCTCTAAAATGTCGTGCTTCATGGCATATCCTTTTTTTCAAACGTTTTGCTGGCCATAATAGCCCAAAATGATTGTTTTACGCAAATACTTTATGACCTAAATATTAAATGCATCGTGTCTTAAAGGAAGTTGTAAGAGCAATAGGCCATTAAATTAAAATATGCACCACTGAGATCTCTGGTTTGTTCCTGCCTTATTGTAAAAGGTTTATGGAAATGTCCCATAAATCCCATCCCAAAGTCGGGGTTTAATTTTAAATCGATACCAGTCCCTGCATGAAGTCCTGCACTGGCCTTTGAGTCAGTTTCCACGCCGTTATTGTGCATTGCTTTTGGATAATAAAAACCCAGTCCACCTAGTGTAAACAGGTGAAGGGAATCTTTTTCGTAAAATTTATATTTAATACCCACGTTGACGGAAGGAAGTTTTAACCATTCGTTGTCTCTTTTGTGCTCTGAGTAATGAAAGTTGGCAGAAAAGTCAAATCTGCTAGAGGCGATATAATTATAAAACACATCATATCCTATTGCGTTATTGCCAGTTTTATAATAATTACCCATAAGGTGAGTTTGTCCAAGCGCGGTTGAAATCCAGTGTCTGTTATGAATATTGCTGAAACTGTCACTGCTAGGCAGATCATTTTCAACTGTGCTGGCGGTTTCTCTCGAAGTAAGGGACCTGATTGAAGGTTTGGAAAAAGAATTGGAAGTAACAAAAATTAAAAAGAAAAGGAGAAAAATCATTTTTCTCATGGTGGATTACCTCACTCGTAATGCAGTAATTAATAATATTATAAGGGAGCTTTGATTTTATCGCCAGAGATATCTTTGGAGGTTGGATAGATGAATACTTTTTAGTTGACCATGTAATAGTTTGTCGATTGATAAATGTTGTTGACCAAAAGCTGCTACTTTGATTAATTCACTTCACTTACCGAGTATCGGTAGTGAAAAAATAGAAATGACCACTTTAATTAGAAGGGAGATAATCATGAAAAACTTTTTATTGTTTACACTGATTTTTTGTTTTGCCAGCAGTCTTTTGGCAAGTACCAAAGAAGAAGCCGAAATTTTATTTTCACAAAGAGCCGATGATGAGGAAAATGCTTTGAAGGCTGCCTTGATCTATGCAGATCTGGCAAAAGCTGCTCCTGATGTGATGACTAAAGCTGAACTTCTTTATCGGGAGAGTGAAGCCAGATATTATTACGGCACAAACTTAAAAGGTTATTGGCCGATTGAAATTTCCGGTGTAGCGGAAGTGCCTGATGAATATAAAAAGGAAAGAATGGCCATTCATAAAATTGCTTACGAAATCCTGCTTCCAGTTATGCAAGAATTAAAGGCGATGCCTCAATCGGATGACCGCGATGATCTCCTCGCACAAGTGATTTTCTTTTATGGAGCCAACCTAGGTAAATGGGGAGAAAATAATGGCCCAGTGGCTTCCCTTGGTCAGTGGGGAACTCTAAAAGCTGCTATGGAAGAGATCAAGGATTTAAACAGGCTTGCTGAAACGGAAGCTTATGGATCATATAGAATTTTAGGACGAGGATTTTATAAACTGGCTTCACTGCCAGGTTTTGGCTATAAAAAAGCAGTTACTTATTTAAAAAAGGCCTATGAAGGCTCACTTAATTCTGAAAAAACAACTTCGATTCACGGTTTAAATGTTTTATTTTATGCGGAAGCACTGGTTAAAGTTGATGAGACTGCGCTGGCAAAATCAATTTTAGAGAGTTTTATTGCCGTTAATCCAGAAACTTTGCATGTTGGAAGAATTCCGGAAACCAAAGTTGAGCAGGAGTTTGCTAGAAAATTGTTAGCAACTCTCTAATTAAGAGTTTTAAACTGTTTGTGGTGGATTTATGAAGGTATATCGATTTGTGATAACTGCTGCTTTTGTGTTTACTTCTTTTTATCTGCGGGCAGGTGATTTAAAGCCGCCAGTTGATTTTCCAAGTGCAAAGACTCTTCCCAAGGGAGTGCGAAATTTTAGATTTAAAGAGGCTTGGGTTCAAGGAACGCAGATGTATGATAATAGCGGATCCAAGGTTTCCCTGGGAAATAAAATTGATTCCGCTATTACTGTAGAAAAAATTATTGATGGGGAGAGTGACCCGGATAAACAGTCCCAATTAGCAGGATATCTTCATGGCAGCGGTTATGAGGATAGTGATGAACTAGGCCAAGTTTCTGGTGAAGTAAATGTGGCAGCCAACGTCTATGCTCCCATTCTAGCTTATGGTTTTACAAATAGGTTAACGGTGGCGCTGGCAGTGCCGATCATTCAGTCAAAAACCAGCGTTGATACAGGATATATTTCCAATGAGGCCATTTATACGCTTAAACAAAAACTTGAACGTCAGGGTAATGGACAAGACAGTGAAGAGCTGGTCAGAAATATGAACAGGCCGGTGGACAAAAAGATAGAAGATTATGGATACAATCCTCTGGTGGATGAATCCAAAACCGAAATGGGCGATATCAAATTGGTTTCAAAGTATAAATTAAAGGAGCAAGATGTCTATACCTTATCACTCCTGGGTGAAATGACACTTCCGACAGGAAAAGAAGTTTCGATTGATAAGGCATTTGGAGTCCCAAGCGGTGATGGCCAGACTGACGTGGGGTTGGGACTTGCTTTTGATTATGATCTTACGGATAAACTAAATTTTTCCAAGAGCGTCGGATTTATTGTGCAATTACCAGACAAAACTGACAAACGAATTCCAAGACGTGCAGACACAGCACTTTCTCCCGACAAGGAGGAGAATATTGATCGAAATCTGGGGGATTTGCTCTATGCCAATCTGGCCACGACCTATAATATATTTTATGGCTTTTATGCAAAAGGCGGGTACTCATTTCAATATAAAGGAAGAGATAGTTATGCTGGAAACAAATATCAAGACTACCGGTATAATTGGATGGAAGTAAATACTGAACAAAACATGCACTCACTTATTGGAGGGCTTAGCTTTTCCTCAGTACAACTTTATCAACAAAAAAGAGCAATCCTCCCCCTTGAAGCCAACGTCACTTATTCGACAGTTTTAACGGGAAAAAATGTGGTAAGTGATTCGTTGATTGCTTTTGAAGCAGTACTATATTTTTAAGGAGCTATATGAAAAATATTATAATTCTTATAACCCTGGCGGGACTTATTTCTTGTGGCAATAAATTAAAGCAGGCGAATGCTTATAAGAATCCTATCGTCGATCAAAATGACAATCAGGCTCAACTGGCACTTATGCAAGCTAGAGGTAAATATAGCGAGAAAACATCTTCGGTGGTTATTTTCCACTGGGCAGAAAGCATTGATTGGGAGACAGATTATTTTAATAACTTAATGGATCTTCAGACTAAAAAAACCCGGCAGGTGGAAGGAGTCACTTATTATAGTGAGAGACATGATGAAACTGATAGCGAGATGTATAAAATTGGAAAACAATTAAAAGTTTGGGAAGATAATGAGTGTTTTATATATGATTCTATCGATGAGGATGATATCCCCCAAATCTGTGTGGATATGTGGGATGAGGCCAGGAAGTTGGAAGACAGAAAAGAATATCTACTTAAAAATGTGAAACCGGGCATGATTACTAATATTATGAGGTTGCTTGATGCGGATGCAAAACAACCGGTGAATTGGAAAATTTTGGATGACGATGGAGATGATTCGATTATTGCATTTGATAAAGATTGGAGAGTGATTAAAAGATTTGAAATCAATAAGTTTGGTCCTAATAAGGTTAATTATACCCTGGAAAATGGCGGAATTAGAAATCTTGAAGTGGCCTCTAATTACCGGATAAGTTTTTATCTCTATGAAAGAGAAATCAATGACGGACTACTTACGGGTAACGTTTACAAGTATGTTCTTGATCAAGATGCCAACTTTATTGAAAAGCATCGTCTGAAAGGGAAAATTCATAAATATGATTTGAATTTAAACCTGGTAAAGGAAGATATTGGTATTTGTAAGATAGAGTTCAATAACGAGAACAAGTAGAATCAGTAATTTCAGGTTGTTACTAGTCTATAAAATAGTTAATATCAGATTTTTCTCATGGATTTTAATTAATTATCAGGGATACAATAGATTGGTTCTTGACTGTTGTCATGGAGGACAAATGGTTAAACGACAAATTCTTATTTTATTCATTCTTATTTTTTGGCTTGTTTCTTGTGAAACCAATCAACCAGGAAACGCATGTTCCAATGACTTCAAGGTGCTTTATCAAACCTTACAAGAAAATTTCAAATCAACCTATTTATCCAGTAGCACTTTGGAATCCGCCCAGATCTTGAAGACAAATCTGAACATTTTTTTAAATAATTATAAGGCAGGCTTCACCTGTACTTGGGACAATCTAAAAATAAATATCAGGGACGAAGTCCAGATTTTGCATGACGAGATGAGGTTAAAAAATCAAAAGAGCAGTGAGAAGGTGATTTACGGTGAAGATGACCGGATGGATATTGATTTGTCTGCCGATGAAAACTATAAGCTGCTTGCTCATTCGGTGGCCGGTATGATTTTAAGTTCGAGCATTAATGCTGACCTGACCGTAAACAGCGGTATTTTGGGAGAGGATTTGGAATTATGTTCTTCGGAAAGATTTTTTCATCAGCAAAATCCCATGGTGTGTACCGGTTTTTTAGTGGGTGATGATGTATTGGTGACTGCGGGACATTGTATAGAGGATCTTGGTGATTGTGCGAAATATGCTTTTGTATTTGAATATAAAAATACCACCACCAAGTTAAAACTGGATGATATATATGAATGTCGTGAAATTATAAGTAGAAAGTTTTCTTCGGCGGGAGCGGATTATGCCGTGGTCAGGCTTGATCGAAAAGTGGTGGACAGGGTTCCGCTTAAATTTAGAAGAAATGGAAAAATGCATGATGGGAGTAATCTATTTGTCATCGGTCATCCATCCGGACTACCACTTAAAGTGGCCAGTGGTGCCTATGTCAGGGACAACTCGAAGAATGATTATTTTGTTGCCAATCTGGATTCTTTTGGAGGTAATTCAGGATCCCCGGTTTTCAATGAATCCACCAAGGAGATCGAGGGAATATTGGTCAGGGGTGAAACGGATTATACTTATGATTTGATGAATAAGTGCTATAAGACTTATAAATGTACGATGAGCGGTTGTAGAGGTGAGGATGCGACGAGAATTACTCAGGTGACGGGGTTGCCGGTTGATTTATCTCCCGTGGATGGCGGGTGGTCGGAGTGGTCTTTGTGGAGTAAGTGTGTGAGCGGTTTGCAAACCAAAACTCGCACCTGTACGAATCCTAGTCCGAGTAATGGAGGAAGTGATTGTGAAGGCGATTTCTTGGAAACTAGAAAATGTGTGAATGTTTCCAAGGAGGAAGTGCTCAAAGGATTATTTGAAAAAAGTAATTTTCAGATCATGGATGGTCAATTTTATAAATTAAAACGATATACTCAAGCGGACTTTGAAATTGTCGGCAAAAAATTTTTATCCATATGTGCTCTTCACACTAAGCCAGTAAATGAAAGTCAGTGGTATAGTTATTTTGCAGGAGATTGTCTGGCAGATAAAGTGCACATTGAAAAAATCTATGATGATTTTGAAGCTTTAGTCGTGGAATTATAAAATTTTATTTTATAGTAAAAAGATCGATGTTCAGACATGCCAGTTCTTCTGCTGGTGAGCTGGACACTGTTTCACTGGCCTTTTCAATAAATTCCAGAATATCGTTTTTAATTTTTCTAAAATCTTTTTTTGAAATGGTAATAGGAACAGTAAAGGCAAGTTCGGCGGAGGTCATTTTATTATAATTTTCAATTGCTTTAAGTCGCCAGTTAACATGGTGTTTGTTAACCAGGGGTGAATTGGATTCCAAATGAGTTTTGGAAATTCCCATGTGGATGTCGCCATTTTCGTCTGCCGCACAAAGGCCGACTTTTATGAGAAATTCCATAATTCGAGTGATTCTTTTAGCAGGTAATTCCAGTTGAGCAGCAATTTTATTAATATTATTAAATTCCGGAATGGAAGTTAAAAGCCAGACCGCCATATAGGTCCAGTCGGAGTAGTAAACGGCCTTATCCTCATTATCCAATTCGGTTTTGGTGACCACCCGGCTGGATACATTTTGAAAATCATCACGAATCTTTCTAAGTTGTTTCTCAAAATAGGTTTTGAGGTTGACGGTTCCTGCTTTTTCATATTGTACGAGGGTAATAAAATAATCAGTTTCAATTTCATTGAAACCAAAATATTCAGAAAGCTTGTATGCCTGTTCAAGAGTGAAATCCTTGTGTCCCCTGAGAACCTGGCTTATCAGGGTGGAATGAACTGCTAAATAGCTAGATATTTTTAGCAGCTGTCCTCGACCACCTTTAGGGCAATCTTTGATGAAGTTATTGATGAAATCTTTGTAGTTGAGATAGTGATATATTTTAATACTGCTCATAAGGTTCCGATTGGTTACAAAACAACTTTACTAAAAAGTCATGAATCAAAATGATTATTTACTAAAAAAACGTTTCTTAATCAATATTTACTTGCAATGATTTTACAAACACAAGGATTGTTCCCCTGAAAGACCTTCAGGGACCATTAGGATTTTGATGCATATATTAAATAGAGAGTATTCAATTATGCCAAGGAAGGAAATGAACAACAACAACTTAAGAGGTGAATCATCTCTTGGTTTCTATAAAATCCCGTTTGCTAAATCAAATCTGGGTAAATGTGTGTGCCGACCTGGGCCTTTTGAACTAGGAAAAACAACAAAAGGCTCAGGTCATTTTATTTCCCAATTACTTTCATCTTATAAATTTAAAATGATAAATAGAAAAGCTAATTTTATGTTAAATCTGCGTAATTTTAGCTTTATTAATAGCGCAGCCAGTTATTTTGTTATTCCAGTTGAAATAAATTTTTCATCGCAAAATACAAAATGACTGGCTATTTAAGGCAGGATAAAGAATTCTAAACAAATCTTACATTCTGCAGACAAGTTAATAATTTTTGTATTTAATCCATCCGTCAGGAGAAAGCTATGAAGATTAAAAATAATATTGTTTTTTTTAGTTTAATGATTATGTTGTTTAGTGCGAATGCCAGTGCCATTTTTGAAGGTGGTTGGGGCAGCGGTGGTGGAAAAGCCGTAGTTTGTTTTGATTCGCTGAAAATTGCAGCAATTGTAGAGAAAGCCGAGGGGGTTATTTCCTCCCAATATCTGTCTAACATTACTTCTCTGGAAACGTTGGATTTATTTCATGCTCAAAAAGTAGTTGGTGAGGATCAGATACATCGAGTGGCAGCCAACGAATCTTATGTGGAGTTTTTGGACAGGATGATTCAAAAAATTCAGATTGCAGATCCTTTTTTTGCTCGAGAAATCATTAAGAGTAAAAATGAATTTAATAAGAGAATTATTGGTTTTAAGCATGGTCCGGTTGATCCTACCCATGATGAAAATTACTCAGGATTTCAGTTTGTCAACCAATGTGTTTTAACCAATGTGGCGGTTCAAAAGTGGGATGAGGGGGTGAACGGTTACCGGCTTCACATTGATACAAGACTTTTTAATCATATTCGTTTTTCTGAAGAAAGCAAGGCTACCTTGATGCTTCACGAATATTTGTATCAAGTAGCAAGAGAGAAAGGTGAGCGAGATTCAAAAAGCACTCGTGACCTGATCAGTGCCGTGTTAACTGATAATCCAGACGTTAATTTGAAAGAGTATATAGCTGAATTTGGTTTTTAAATAAATGTAAAAGCCGACAACCATTTAAGCAATGGTTGTCGGCTTTTTTAGTTTAAGGAGAAAACATGTTTGTTATAAAAATTTTGATTTTTTATTTAACCATGACTTCATTAGTTTTTTCTCAAACTGGAAACAAGCGGCAATTACAAGGTCCTTCCACCGGTCTTGATGATCAAAATCAGCGCAAAATGCTGGGGGATGATTTTTTTTCAGATGATGATTTCTTCAAAAATGGCGGGCAAATGTTCAAAGAAATGCAAAAAATTCGTCAAAGGTTTCATGACATGATGGCCGATGATCCTTTTATGGAGCACTTTGATGACTTTGGCAAAATTTCAGGCAATGGATTTAAAAATAATCAGGATATTGTGACCAAGCACTACGAGGACGACAAACACTATTACTTTGAAATACAAAAGAATAGCGCTACGGAGAGTAATTTTAAAGTGAAGGTGGAAGATCATCAATTAATTATTACTAATAATCAAGAAATTGAAAAAGAGGATAGGGATGCGAAAGGTAATAAAAGTTACATGAAAACCAAATCCAGTGTGACTCGCAGTTTTCCGTTGGAAAATTATGTTGATCCTGCTGGGTATGATATTTCCGAGCAGCGGGATAAACTTGTAATAAAGTTCAAAAAAAATACACAAATTAAAAATAAAAAAACAGTAAATGCCCGCAAAGAAGATTATATCTAGACTAAGGTTGATGCAGAATGAAATTATTTTTTGCCATATTGTTGGGGTTAGGGGCTTTTTTTTCCCATGGAAAAGAAATTATATTGATTTCGGATATTGATGATACTTTAAAACGGACTCATGTCCTTGGTAAGTTCAGTGGCGGAGCTTCTTTTGATAATGATTTTGTTGGATTAAACACGCTCTATAAAATTTTAATTTGCCGGAAAAATTTTATTGGTGACGCCGGATCAGACCAGCTTTGCCTTAAGACTGTTGATGAAGAGGAACCTGAACTAACGGGAGCTTACTATGTTACGGGGGCACCATCCTACCTTCATTACGTGGGAAGAAAATTTCTTAAGAAAAATAAATTCCCCGCAGGACATTTTTATTACAGGCCGAGTTGGGACGATTCAACATACTCATTTAAGGTCGAGACGATTGAAGAAATATTAAAAGAATATGAAGCCGAAGCCACAGAAGTGATTTTGCTCGGGGATAATGGGGAGAAGGATCCTGCCATCTACGAAACCATATCAAACCATTTTCAAAATTCCAAACTGAAGATTACGACGTACATTCATTTGGTGTACGCTTATTCTGGATTATACAAGGAAACTGGAGTCAAACCCAGGCCTGGTCAAAAAATGTATCTAACGGCGGTGGATTTGGCTCTGGATTTTTATTTAAAAGAATGGATTTATGCCTCCGATATGATGATGGTTTATGACCAGGTCATGAAGAAATTAAATTCTTCAGATAGGGATGAGATTAAAAAGGTTATTCCGGGTTGGATGAAGTGCCATGAGTTTTTTGACGATTTTAAAAAAAACGGGGAGACAAGCAATATATTTAAAGATCAAATGGATCTTTATTACAATAAAATTTTTACGATTTGCCAAAAACAAGCGCTGGAACTCGATTAAATATCGTTCGTAATGATTTGACCATCTTGGGCCATAATGGTGGGCATGGTTTTTAAGATATTTCTAAACAGGTTAGAGTTAAAGGTGTTAACAGGGGTTTTCCCCTTTTTGTTATGAATATAGTACCCCGATCCAAAGATGATTGATCTGAGTTGTTCCATGCCAATTTGGGGCCGGCCATCGAGGGATTTTAATTGTAGCAGATCGGAAAGGTTGATTTGACCTTTTTGGCAAAATCCTGATTTTAAAAAATTAATAATTCGAGTGGTGATAAACAAGGTGAAAATATCGCTTTGATTGAAGGGGTAATTTTTTTGATAGATGGAAGTCAAGCGTCCTAATTTAATTTCTTGGACGGAAGTTACGGGAAAACGTTTTTCAATACCGGTATCTTTGATGAGATAAAAAATGCTTGCTCCGATCAAAACCGGAAGTGAGGCCATGAAGCTTAAGGTTTCGATCATCGAGGAAAGACTATCTTCGGGATGTCCGATGATCTGGTAGGCGGTTATATTAAAACCCAGCTGCTTTGCTTGTAAAACAATAGCTTGAAATTTTTCCAGGTTGACAGGCCTTGAGTTTAACTTACTCAATTCTTTATTGTAAGAAACTAAAGATAAATTTAAATCATCAAATCCAGCGTTCTTCATGGCAGAAAGTATTTCCAGGTCAAGATGCAAGTAAGAAATTCCATTCATCGCCACCAGCTTGATATTGCGGTCTTGGAATTTGGAGGTGATTTTATTAAATAGCTCCAACGCTCTTTTTTTATTGTAAGTCAGGTTGTCATCTTCAAAATCAAAGACCCGATATCCCTGTTTGTATCTCACTGTCATTTCGGTAATTATTTTATCAGGGTCCCGGGGAAAAAATTGGTGATGGTACAGGGAATTGATGGAACAAAAATCACATTGATAAGGGCAGCCCCGGGAGGAAAGCATAAAGGTCAAGGCCTGGTGGTTTAATTCATAGTTGGAGCTATCTAGGTCTTTAAAATCAGGGAAGGGAATTTCATCAATAGGAAAATTGTCTTTGATTGGATTATGAATAATTTGATTATTTTGTTTATAGCTTAAGTTCTGCACGTTATCCCATTTTTTATGGTTGATAAATTCAAAAATAAATTGGGTAAAGGCCTTTTCTCCCTCCCCCCTTATGACAAAATCAATGGCATCATGTTTTAACATGAAGTCAGGCCAGACAGTGGCATGGGGACCACCAATAATGATGGGGATATTGTGGTGGTCTTTTATTAATTGAGCAATGGTGAGAACTTCTTGGTAGTATGGGGAAAAAAGGGATGATATGCCGATTAAATCCGGGGAAATATTTTTTATGTCGGATATTATATAATCAAAATCCGCCCCAAAATGGTAGTATTGATCAAAACTCGAAAATGGCCCCTTGTCTCTTCCTATATAGAAATTTTTCAGATAACTCATCTCGCTTGGGTAGGGAATAGTTTTTTTGGAAAATCCGCTATGGTAATCCTTGATTACCACGTTAGTAGAGGGGTGGTGTAATTGGATAGTGGCCTTCAGGTAGGCAAGTCCCATGGGTTGCAAACGAATGTTAGTATCATAAAAATCTTGAATGGGAGGTTGTAGTAGCAATATTTTCATTAAAAAACCCGAAGTGTGTACACTTCGGGTTTAACATCTAAATACCTTTTTGGGCAATAAGTTTTTATTATGCAAGATTATTATTGGCAAAATCCCAATTCACCAGGTTCCAAAAAGCATCAACATATTTGGGACGAGCATTCCGGTAATCAACATAATAAGCATGCTCCCAGACGTCACAAGTCAGGATTGGTTTTAAGTTGTCAGTCAGGGGACAACCGGCATTACTGGTAGAGATGATTTGTAATTTCCCACTCTTGTTTTTAACCAGCCAGGCCCAACCAGAGCCGAAAGTACTGATGGCGGTTTTAGTGAATTCTTCTTTGAATTTTTCAAACGAACCAAAATCTTTTATCAGTTCTTTTAAAATTTGTCCTTTAGCAGTACCGCCTCCCTTGGGAGATAGGCAGTTCCAGTAAAAGGTATGGTTAAAAACTTGAGCAGCGTTGTTGAAAATAGTGCCGCTTGATTTCATAATTATTTCTTCCAATGTCATTTTTTCAAATTCCGAGTTTTTTACTAGGTTATTTAAATTGGTAACATAAGTTTGGTGATGCTTGCCGTAATGGTATTCAATGGTCTCTGGAGATATGTGTGGGGACAGAGCATCATTCGAATAAGGTAATTGGGGTAATTTGTGTTCCATTTTATTCTCCTTTTGATAAATATATTTAAATTCGATTTTGTTTACAAATAGGTGTAGAATTCTATCTAATTATTACGACTTTTTCATCATTAACTTTAATGTTTACGAAGTCATTAACATTATTTAATTTTTTGGAGCAATCCGATGAAAAGCATTTTGATTTTAATACTTGCCTTGGTGCCCTTGTATGTTCAGGCTGAAAAAAAGAAGCCGGCCTGGATCAGCGATCTTTCTACTTTTTGCAAACCGTCTGAGTTATGCACCGTTGGTGAAGCGGTGGGAATGATGCAGGCGGAGTCTTCAGCTAGAAAAGAAATGTCGAAGATATTCATGACCCAAATCAAATCCAAAAACACCCTTTCTTCTTCAGGAAAACAAGTCAGTGTTGGAGATCAACCAGTATCAGGGAGTTTTGAAGAGGAGATGTATGGTGAGATAGAGGAGAAGACTGAAGGTGCCTTAAGAGGGGTGGTGATCAAGGATACCTACGAAACGGCGGATAGTTTTTACGCATTGGCCGTTTTAAAAAAAGCTGAAGGGGCACAATTTTTAAAATCGGAAATGGATGAGCTGGATAAAAGTATTGTAGAGTTTTATAAGGATGGTAGAAGAAATTCTCTTAATAAAGCCTTAAAGACGATGAAAGTCAGGGATGGGCTTAATATCAATTATGAATTTTTAAAAGGTAAAAAAAATCCCTCCAAGGTGACCTATCAACAGGTGATGGAGAAAAAAAATCAGAAAAGAAGTCAAAATGTAGTCGTGTTTTTAAAAGTGAATGAGCCAAGCGAAAAAGGGGAGATCCGGGATATTATCATATCAAAGCTTCTTGAGGATGATTTTAAAGTGGTGACGGATAACAAAACTCATAAATATAAAATAGAAGTGGAAGTTAAAAAGAACAAGGAATATTTGAAAGTCGAGGGTTTTGAAAAATACATGTTCATGCTGAGAATTAATTCTTTTAACCAGTCTGGAGAAAAGCTTGGCAATCTGGTTTTTGATAAGGCTTCCGTTGGAAGGGATTACTCTCATGCGTATAGCAATGTCTTACCTAGTATAATGGATTTTATCGTTGATAAAATTGGGGAACTTAATATTGATTAGATAAAGGAGATTTTATGAAAACAACGTTAATGGTGTTATTATTATTATCAGTGTTGGTATCTTGTAGTTCTACAAAAAAGGAAACTTTGACCGAAGAGAAGGAACACGAGGATATTCAAAAGGAATACACGGTAATAGATTCAAGTTCGGATAAAAGACCTGGTTGGATTGAAAATGCCAGTTTATGGGCCAAAATGCATGGAAAAGATTTAGTAGCTAATAGCTATTTTTCCTATGAAACAGATCCCTTCCAAAAAAAATCCATGGCCTGTTCAAAAGCTAAAGCCTCGGCTTATTCTGATATCGCCAGACAGATTGCCACATTTATAAGCAAGACCATGGCATCCTCGGAAGAAGGCACTGCTGCCATTGATGAAAGTAATCCTAAAACTGAAAGCATAAGAAGTTTTATGGAAGATACCCTGGCCGAGAAAATCCAGGCCCTTATTCATGGGGCAAAAGTGGAAATCACTTATTGGGAGAAGAGAAAATATGAAAAAAACTTAGGTGCGAAAAAAGATTATAACGCCTATACTTGTGCCGCTTTTGTCTCAATGGAAAATACCCGACTGAAAGAAGCTATCGATAAGGCTGCCAATTTCACCGCCGCATCCACCGATGATCCAGAAACCAAGGCCAATGTTAAGAAAGCTTTGGAAGAAGTTTCAAATGATTTCATAAAGGCCAAGAAGGGTGAAATTTAATTTTTTTTAATAAGGGAGATCAAATGAAAAAAATATTAATGATACTTGTTTGTGTTTTAGTAGTTAGCATGCTTGCTTCCTGTGGGAGTTTTAAGGCAAAAAGAGTGGATTCCTCGGAAGGGGATGAGAAGGCTTTGGAGATTACTGATAAGTGGGTCTTTGGTGATACGGAAAGAGTGATCAAGGATTTACTGGTGCAGATGGAAAATCACAAGCAATTTAAAAATTGGGTCAAAAAGCATGGGAAGAATCCTACCGTTTTTGTGGGAGAGGTCCAAAATGATACGGCGGAAGCCTATTTTCCCATCGATGATATGAATGATGAGTTTTTAAATGAATTATCAGCTTCTGGTAACTTTGTATTGGTGGATGCGGCTTCCAGAGCATCCATTTTAAAGGAAATGACCTACCAAAATGATGGAATGGTGAGCCCGGAAACTGCCAAGACGGTGGGTAAACAAGTCGGAGCGGATCTGATGATTTTTGGCGCCGTTAGAATGAACCCTAAAACCCTTGAAGGTAAAACCATCAAACAGTATTCTGTCAATTTACGCATGACCGAGGTGGAGAAAGGGATAGAGGTTTTACGGGTTAGAACCAAAATTCAAAAATTTTCATCACAAAATGGATCAGGTTGGTAATTGATGAGGATATTCTTTTCAAGTGTTATTTTAATTTTATTTTTTGTATCGTGTAGTGCTGGTGGGTTAAAGGAGCGTCAGCTCCTTACCCAGTACTTTCAAAAGAAAGATTATAAGGAAGTGCATAAGGTTTTAAATGAGTCTGCGACATATAAGGAAGAAAAAAATAAACTTCTTTTTTTAATGGAAAAGGCCATGGTCTTTCATGCACAGGAACAATATCTTGATTCTATTGAGACGTTTCTTTTGGCCAGTGATCTGGCCCGTCAGCTATATACCGTAAGAATTTCCAAGAAAGTGGCAGCGTTATTGGCCAACGACAATTACGATGTTTATTACGGTGAAGCCTACGAGCGGTCCTTAATTCATATGTATCAAACCTTGAATTATTACCTGCTTGCCAAGAAAGGGGAAGTTTTAGAGAGAGTGAGGGAAGATAAAAAAGTGGAGCCTGCCAGAAAGCTGGAGAATCGTGAGATTGCCCAGTTCATGTCCAGAGCAAGATCTGAAGTACTAGCGTGGAATGCCCTGATTGAAACTTTTCAAAATGAAAGAATGGGAAAATCGGTTTTTAAAAATGATTTAATGGCCAAACTTCTGGGGGGTTTTGTCCATGAAAACACCGATACCATCAACGATTTGCAAACAGCTTATCTTTTATATCAGGATGCCCGAGATATTCTGGTCAAAAATTATGGTGGATATCAAAGTTTTAATAGTAGTTTTAAAAAATTCAAGGGAGATTTTGAAAAGTTTCCCTCGCTTGGAATTGAGCAAGTTCGTAAAAATTATATCTCTCCGACCCACTATTTTGATGAATTAAATGAGTATTTAGAGTACAAAATTTTATCACTTAGTAAAAAAATCAGACCCCATGATTATGAAAAACTAGTCAAAATCTTTGCGCCTAAAAAAACAGTTTTAGACCGGGTCGAACGGGAACGACATAGTCCCAATCTGACTATTTTGTTTCATCATTCAATTATTCCTCCCAAGGTTCCTGATAAATATTATTTTGGTTTAAATCCTGATAATTTTCAAGGTGGTGGTCAAAAGGTTTTAGCAGCAGTTGGGCAAGTGGCCCTGACGCATTTTATGATGAATGTTTTAAAACTACGTCATAACAGTGCCCAATCGGTGGGGTCAGCCTATGCTACTGTCCAAATGGCATCTGTTACCAGCCAATATGCTTCTTTTGATTTTGAATTACCAAAAATTCAAAATCGCCCCCTGGTAGATAATTTGTGCCTGGTGGTTAAAGATGAGCGAGATCACGAAGTTTTGAAAAGAAAATTGGTAATTGTGAATCCTATCGGGGATATTGCAGAGGAAGCTGTGGCCGAAAAATCAGCCTGGCGCTATACCAGAACTGGAACCCGGCTCGCCTTAAAATATGCAGCGGTGGTTGCTTCAGCTTATGGCGCATACAAGGCTGCTGGTGGGGAACAGGGTACTTTCTCGGGCATTGCCGCCATGGCAAGCTTTTTGGCCGGTTCTCGATTGATCAAGGCTTCAGAGATAGCGGATACCAGATACTGGAGTTTGCTGCCAGAGGATTTACGGATGGAAGATCTTTATTTGCCAGAGGGTCATTTTGAATTATTTATAATTGGCGATCAAAATAAGTATTCGCTAGGAAAAATAACGATCAGTGATCCAAACGCCAAACATTTGATTAGCTACAGGAATTAATTTTAATTTCTGACCATTTAGATCAATCATTGTACGTTTTTTCCATTGGTTCTTTTTTTTCTAATATATTCAGATAAATAATTAATCTTTCCGATCAATTCCTATGTTGATTGGAAAACTTTCTATTATTTTAATTTTGTTTTGTATCTATCAAGGCATGCCTGGCCAGGGTTTCGCAAGGGTATTATTTGTAGATGAAAATACTGACTTTAGTTCCCCTTGGCTGGATCATCAACTGGGCCCTGAGGAGAGTTTCAAGAAAGTATTAAGAATTATTAATCGCTCCCAGGAAGGCAGGGAATTATTACAAAAGGCGCATAAAAAGGCCTATCAACAAGGAGAAACTCTTTTAGATATTATAAAAGTAGGTGAAATTTCGGTTTCAGATACAACGCTACTTCGCAAATTTTATCCACAAAATCCTGAACAGATCATTTATGAAACTAAATCGAAAATATTTTTGAATAAGGAACTGAATCTGATGGACGGTGTTTTGGATTTGGCCCACGAACTGACCCACTTTACCCATAGAACCGCATTTAATCCCTACTTGAAAAACTTCAATCTTATTGATTTTATCAAATCGACAATTGAAGGTACCGGCGGAGAGGTGGATGCGTTTTTGACCGAGTGTCGTATTTTAAAAGAACTATTTGGTTCCACGAATAAATATAATGGAAATTGTAAAAAGTTACTGGACCCGGTAAAGGGTGATTTTTCGAGGGAAAAAGGTGTCGAATTATTTTATCAGGTGGGGGAGTATTATAAAGCAACCGTTAAGACTATCAATTTGTATGGAGAAAATGTCAATTTATTGGGCAATTTAAATTCCCATGATGCTATTTATATCTCCTCTGCCTATGGGCTCCCTTATCCCCTGGCGGCGGTTAAAGAGTTTGTGTCAATCATGGACAGAGTGTGTGTTAATGACCAAAAAAGGCTGTCGCTAATGAAAAAAAAATCTGCCAGAATGCCTGCTTCGGTGGATCGAGAGTACCATCTTCAAAAAATTGATAAAGAATACCAAGGCTTTAAGCAGCGTTGCCACAAACACATCTAGATCAGTTTTGTTTTACAGGAATACTGATGCGAAAACATGTATGGGCAGCGGTGGTATCCAATACGATGGTACCGCCATGTTCTTCGATGAACGTTTTGGAAATATAAAGGCCTAACCCTTGGCCGCGATAGTCTTCTTTAGTGGTAAAAAAAGGTTCAAAGATATACTTGGCAATATCTGGTTTGATATTGCTGCCCGAATCAGTGATGGAAATATGAATGGACTGGTTATTTTGTGAGAGTTCTATGGAAATCCATCTTGTTGGGAGTTTATAGATTGCATCTATGGAGTTGTAAATAAGGTTTAAAATGACCTCGGCAATCTGGGACGGGTGGCAATCAATGATTTGTTCGGGGGGGATATTGTTTGTCACCCTTAATTCAATATCAACATTGATCAGTTTGGTTTTGACAAAACTGAGGGTATTTTCCAGGAGTTCATGTATTTTAATATTTCTGACAAAACCCATGGTGCTATCTTGAATGAAGGTTCTCATTCCTTTTACCACGGCTGAAATTCTTTCGACCATTTTGTCAATTTGAGCGGTGGATTCATAAATATTGTGTGAATCGATTTCCCTGTGATTGATCAGAGAATCTTTTAAGTCATCACTATGCCCTTGAATCATGGAAAGGGGGTTGTTAATTTCATGAGCGATGCACCTGCAAAGTACGTTCATGGAGGCCAGTCGGGAGGACATAGAAAGATTTTTTTCTATTTTTTGTTTTTGTTCATGCAGTTTTTTGTGTTCAATGATTCGCCATAGCCCCTGCATGAGCAAGGTGAGTTGTCTGGCATCAGAAGAATTATAATCTTCGGACTTATTATTAACGATACTGACGACGACAGTTTCATGATGCTCCTTGATCGGTGAACAGATGATTTTGTTGGTATGAATTATATTTGCTTCATGAGGAGCCTTGTCAATTTGGTTAAGAATTAAAACTTCGTGAGCAGTAAAAATATTATCATGATATTTGGCAGGAAGGGTTTTATCCAAGATTTCTTTTAAGCTGCGATTTTGGAGATCAGCGGAGTTGGTAAAGACCTTGTCGTGACCATTTTTTTCTTTAATGATGATGATGCCGGTTTGACTTTCCGTAAGATCCACCATCTCATTTACAGCAAACTCAATAATTTCATTAATAGGAGCATCGATCATTTGATTGAGTTTCACCAGACTTTCAAGTCTTGATTCATTGAGTGCCAGGGCTATCTGGGCCCTTTTTTTCTCGTCAATATCAAAGGAGGTACCGATCACAATCTGGGGACGGCAATCATTATTCCATTTTAAAATTTTACAGCGGGCCAGATTCCACCGGTATTGTTCCGAGACCCTTTTGCTTCTGTATTCAAATTCAAAATAAGGTTCGTCATGCTTGGGGGTGGATTCAATCAAGATCAAGATCTTTTGGTAATCGTGGGGGTGGATCTGGTTTCGGGTGACCTCGCTAAAGGGTAATATTTCTTCTTTGGGAAAGTAACCAATCTGTTCATTATTTTTCGAAAGGATATTGATGACATTGTTTTTTAAATCAATATGCCAGACGATTTGTTTGGTTGCGCTTAGTGCCATTCCTAGGTAACTTTGACTTTTTAAGAGTTCATCCTGGGTTTTTTTGTATTCGGTGGCATCTATCAAAACCAACAGGGCGGTTTTGGCATCCTGGCTGTGGGGAATAACTGCCATGTTAAAATGAATGTCGTCGGCGTTTTTATTTTTGCAGATGATGTCGCTATAAGTGTAAGTGTTTTTTGAAAAAAGTCCTTGGAGGGTATTTTTGATTTTTAAAACCGAACCGGGGTCTGATATTTCCTCAATATTGGAGTTTAATAACTCACTTTTATCGTAGCCCAGAAGATCGCAGATATTTTGGTTAGCATAACTTATTTTTAGTTTTTCATTGATAACAATGATATTGAGGGTGTTGCCAATGATGTCGATCAAATGAGAATAAATAGGTTGAGGTTTGGTGTCCTCATGTTTATTTTTACTTAATTCTTCATTCATATCCTTATTTTTTTCTTGTTCCACCAGTTCCATAAAATTACTGGGAAGAATCTCCAGTACTTCGCAAATTTTATTGATCGTCTTTAGACTCGGGGATCTTAATTCTCGTTCTAAAAGACTTATATAAGTCCTGGCCAAATTGGCCTCGAGGGATAAATTTTCCTGGGAAATGCCTTTGTCGGTTCTGAGTCGCCTCAAGACGCGTGCAAATTCTCTGTTTTTTTTCATGTATTCCACCTGATTTGTCCTTATTTCGTGGTAAACTAGCAAATAACTGCCTCATTGTTAAGAAAACTAAGGCAACTATCCGAAAATTAAATTTCTTAACTCTCCTGTTTATAAAACGTTATTTCAACCTACAATAGTAAGCGAAATAAGAGCTTTTAAAAAAGGCATTTGGTCGTTAAAATACTAAGTGCCGTTGTTAATACAACGCAAAACTGCAGTCCTGTTCATTAAAGGGGTTCTATGTCAGATAAATTGTATCCACTTGAGATTGAAAAACTATTCAAGCTGATTTTTTTTGAATGGAATAAAAAAGAAAGTATCCTGGGCATTGATAAATGTCTTTTTTTTTCACCAACTCAAAATAATAAAGCGATTAGTATGGAGAGATACGGCGAAACCATAGATACTCCTCTTGGCGTGGCTGCCGGTCCACAAACCCAGATGGCGCAAAACATTGTTGCAGCCTGGCTTACGGGAAGCCGTTATATGGAGCTTAAGACGGTTCAAACTTTGGATGAACTGGAAATTTCGAAACCTTGTATTGATATGGAAGATGAGGGGTTTAATTGTGAGTGGTCGCAAGAATTAAAGCTTGAGCAATCCTACCATGAGTATTTGAAAGCATTTATTTTGATTCATATTTTGCAGGATTATTTTCAGCACCCTCCAGGCCGCTGTCTGGGAACCATTTTTAATATGAGTGTTGGATATGATTTGAAGGGAATAAAAAGTCCCAACGTGCAAAATTTTTTAAAAAAGATGAAGGATGCTAAAGCGGAAAAAGAGATTTATCTAAAACGTCTGCTTCCCCTTTATCCCAGATTAAAGGATATCCATATTCCTGACTTGATCTCTAACAATGTAACCCTATCAACCATGCATGGCTGTCCCAGCGATGAGATTGAGATGATTGGGCGATATTTGATTTGCGAGTTAGGGCTTTATACCACCATTAAGTTAAACCCAACTTTGAATGGTAAAGAAGAAGTTTGTCAAATATTAAACCGTGATTTGGGTTATCATAAGATCGTGGTTCCTGATCTTGCTTTTGAACATGACCTGAAATTTCATGAGGCAAAGACCATAATTAAAAATCTAAAACAGGCTGCCGCTTTAAAAGGAGTGGATTTTTCTATTAAACTCACGAATACCTTGGAATGTGAAAATAACAAAGAATTTTTTGACCCACATAATGCTACCCATATGTATATGTCAGGAAGGGCATTGCATGTGTTGGCGATCAACCTGGCCTTAAAATTACAAGATGAATTCAAGGGGGACTTGGATTTATCTTTTTGTGCCGGTGTTGATGCACTAAATGTTGCAGATGTCTTAAGTCTTAATATAAAGCCGGTCACCATATGTACAGATCTTTTAAAACCGGGAGGATATGGGAAAACTTACCAGTATATTGAAAATATCAATCGCCAAATGACGCTAGTGGGGGCAAGCAATTTAAACGAGCTGGTTTTAAAAGTTGCTGGTGAAAATGATTTGAAAAAAGCTGCCCTTATTAATCTCTCCAAATATAAAGATCAGTTGGTGGGGAACAAAAGGTATTTTAAATCCAGTTTTCCTTATAAAAATATCAAAGGGAGTAGATCTTTAACGATGCTTGATTGCATAAAAGCACCCTGCAGTGAAACCTGTAAGGCCAATCAAAATGTACCAGAGTATATGCGAAAAACCGTCAGTGGGGAATTTGATAAGGGTTTGTGGGAAATTTTAAAAACCAACCCACTGCCTAATATCACAGGTTTGGCATGTGATCATAAATGTGAAGATCGATGTACCCGTATCAATTACGATAATCCTCTTCATATAAGGGAGATAAAAAGATTTTTGGCAAGCACGGCGGTCATCAAACCTGATGCCAGTTCCCAGAAAAAGTTATCGAAAGTGGCGATTATTGGAGGAGGTCCCTGCGGTCTTTCGGCAGCATATTACCTATGTAAAATGGGTTTTAGAGTGGAGATTTTTGAATCAAGAGAGATCGCTGGTGGAATGGTTACCAATATTCTTCCTGATTTTAGAACGATTAAAGAGCGGGTCAATTGGGATATAGAAAAAATTAAAGAACTGGGCGTGATGGTTCACACCGGCATATCCATTGATAGTGACAGTGCTTTTAATGAAATTATCTCAGATTTTAATTACGTTATTCTTTCCATAGGCTCCCCCAGACTAAAAAGCCTAGGGGTTTTAAACGAGGATGCCGGTGGAGTGATCAATTTTTTGGATTTTTTAGAGAAGGTAAAAAAAGGAAAAATACATAAACTTCCCAAAAAAGTGGCCGTGATAGGTGGGGGTAATTCGGCGATTGATGCGGTCCGAACTGCCAAGCGGCTCATGGATCAAGGGGACTCTTTGTTTTTGATCTATAGAAGAACCTGGCAGGATATGCCCGCCGATAGGGAGGAAATCCAAGCATTGCTGGATGAAAAAATTGCCATATTGGAATTAACCAATCCGAAACAAATTCTTATCAATCCTGCTACAAAACATATCGAGGGGCTAACTTGTGTTAAAACCGAAATTGTAGGCATGGATGACCAGGGAAGAAATCAGATAAAAGAAGTGCCAGGAAGCGAATTTACCATGGAGATGGATTTGATCATTTCGGCGATAGGGCAGGAAAAATTAAGGGGTGAACATTTCAATTCCTTGGAAAAAGAGGTGGATGGAACCATAAAATATTTTAAGGAAAATATGGAAACCTCGATCAGGAACGTGTTTGTCGGCGGCGATAGTGCTCACGGGCCTTTATCTATAATTCAGGCGATAGCGGATGGTAGAAAAATTGTTGAAGAAATTTGTTACCGGGAAAATTGTGAATTCTTGGAAAATCGCAATTTATCTTTGGTGGATATAAGAGAAATAAGAAAAAAACGTGCTTGCAAGATCTATGGCAGAGAACCTCGAAAGTTGCACCCTTTAAACCGGAATAATTTTGAAGTGGTGGTGGAAACATTATCCAGGCAAGAGGCTCAAGCGGAAGCCCAAAGATGTTTGGATTGTGATCAATTATGTGAAGTGTGTGTGACGGTTTGTCCCAACCGGGCCAATGTCAGTTATCAGCTACCTAAAAAAGATTATCACTTAAAGGATATTATCATTGATCAGATGAAGCATTCGTTCGGGGTGGATTATATTTTTGGGGTAACCCAGGAAAATCAAGTGTTCAATATTGGTGATTTTTGTAATGAGTGTGGCAATTGCAACATCTTCTGCCCGACTAGTGGAAGACCTTATCAGGATAAACCAAAAATTTATTTAAGTAGAAAATCCTTCAAAGAAGCGGGAGCGAATGCCTTTTATTTTGAAGAAGAAAAAAGTGCCCGTACCTTATTTGTTAAGACTGCCAGTGAAAATTACAAAATAGTTTATCCTCATCAGGGAGATCGTTTTTTTGTAGAAAACAATACGATTATGATGCAGCTACTTAAAGAAAATTTAAAAGTGAAGGCAGTGGATTTGATCAAACGCAATGGTCACGTTAATATGCTTGAACTCGCCATCATGAAGGAATTAATCGTCAATTGTAAAATTTTCTAAGTCAGGGGGAAAATTAAAGTGAATTTGGATCAACATTTTTTAACAGCTTCAAATGTCAAAGAAATTAATAAAGTGACCTGGATTGGTGTGGTTATCAATGTGTTTCTTTCTGCAATTAAATTTATTGTTGGCTACATAGGCGGTAGCCAGGCGGTCATTGCCGATGCCGTTCATAGCCTTTCAGATTTATCAACTGATTTTGCCGTCCTTGTGGGAGTGCGGTTTTGGAGCGCTCCGCCTGATGAAGATCATCACTACGGACATTATCGTATTGAGGCCTTGATTACAGCTTTAATTGGAATAATTCTGGCGGTGGTGGCCTTGGGAATTGGTTATAGTTCAGTGGTAACCATTAAAGAATTTCATTTTGGTAAAACGGCTTGGATCGCCGTAGTGGGGCCACTGATTTCCATTGTTATCAAGGAAGCTCTTTATCATTGGACAGTGGCGGTTGGTAAAAAAGTTCGCTCAAAATCACTTATTGCCAATGCCTGGCATCACCGCTCGGATGCTTTAAGTTCTGTGCCTGCCCTTATTGCAGTGGTGGTATCCACTATCAATCCTTCATGGGTATTGGTCGATCATATAGGGGCTTTAATAGTTTCGGTGTTTATTTTAAAGGTTTCCTGGGACATCACGGTTCCGGCACTTTTGGAACTGACTGATCAAGGGGCTTCTGAAAATGTCCACTTGCTTATAAAGCAAATTGCTTTGGCAGTTGAGGGGGTCGTGGAGGTGCATAAAATTAGAACCAGAAAAATCGGGCAAAATATATTTGTGGATCTGCATGTCTTGGTCAAACCAGAAATTTCAGTCCGGGAAGGGCATGTGATATCTGAAAATGTAAAAAGTAAATTGTTAAAAAAGGGACCGGATATTCTGGATGCCGTAATTCATTTGGAACCTTCAGAATAAATTCATTTTACAACGGGTTATAAAACTAAAAAAGTATTAAGTGTGACTGTTGACATTGTTGTTTGACAGTCGTACTTTTAAACGGATAACAATTTAAATAGTTGAGGAAAAATTAATGAACTTGAAATTATTGGGTCTTTTGATTTTTTTAGTTTGTCTTATAAGTGGTTCTGCTTTTGCAGAAGAGGTAGTGTTACCTAAAGGTCGTGGGATAGATGACTTTATTGCATATTTTATTGCTATGGGGATGGTTGCGGCGGTTGCAACACTTGCTCAATCTAAAGTTATAACTACTGCGCTTGAAGGGATTGCCAGAAATCCAAGTACCAGTGATAAACTGTTTACGCCTATGATTTTAGGTCTTGCACTTATCGAATCCCTGGTTATATTTACTTTCGTTTCTGTATTCATGGTGAAATAAAAAAAATTATTTTTTTAAACCAATAAAAAAATCTCCCAATTTACGAGTTTTCTTTTTTTCAGTTGCGACACGGTTGGGGATATAGATCTTTCCCATGACTTGATTTTTATCCAGCATGATATTTAAATGAACTTCGATATTTTTGGTGTGGCTTTTTAAAACATAGAAATCACTCATAGGACCCTGAGTGACTTGATAGATTTTAAAATTTTCTTCAAGATAAAGCAATTGATTGGTGGAAGGAGCAGATTCCATGCCCTCCATGTGGACCATCACTTGGTTTTCAGGATTATTCTTTTCCTGACTTTTTTGAGGGAAGCTTAACTGAAAGAAAAAAGCCCCTTTGTTGTCCGATGTGTCTATAAAAGTACCTGTAAAATTGCCTTCAAGTAAAAGCAATTTGTTTTGATTTACCAGAGTCGAGTTCGACTTATTTATTCTAAAGTATTTCTTCCAAAAAGAGCGTAATGGTCTGGGCAGGCGAGGCAGGGCCTGACTTGCTATTTTGTTTTCGCTGGCACTGCTGGAAGGAGGATCAATGGCAACTGAAAGAGAATCAGTACTGGTCATGGTTAAAGGTGACGGAATTTTTTCGCCTTTAGCAATCACTTCGTCCTCCCATGCCTTGATTAATTCTTCGCTTCTTTGTTGATCATTTTTGTATGCCCATTCCTGCTGTGAATTGGACAGTCTGATCCCTTGAATAATTAAAAAAGTTTGAAAAGCTTTGGCCATCAGTTCATCTGCTTTAAGGTACTTTTCCTTTAAGGTTTTTAAATTAAGATATTCATTCAAATCATCATTGATCAATTCTTGGGCCGGCTCGATGATACTTTCTTTTTCGGTAAGACAGCTCATGTGAGCTTCTTTGCAATTTTTGATCAGTTCATAAAGATCTGAGTGGCTCTTTTTTTGATACCAGAAAATACCAACGGAAAGGGCCGGAATAATAAGTAGGATGATGAGAACAGTTTTTTTCATTGGTTAAAAACGCCTGATGATGTCATTGAATTCTAGAATCATTTCATCAATTTTATCCACTTTGTTAAATACGCTACCCCAGTAATTATCATGATTAAACCATTGATCATTGAGTTCACTTAACTGTCGCTGCTGTTGTTCGATCCAAGTGAAGTATTTCAAATTATGAACCCTTTTTTTATCATAATGGCTAAGCTCAAGCATGTTATCAATGCCCTGCTGGCGGATCATCTCTACATCCATGTGAGCATTTTTCTCCTGGTAGGTACCTCTTTCATCAGTCAACTCTTTTAATCTTGATCCATACAAATCAAGCGAGTCGGTAAAAATGGTCACCAGATAATCATTTTCATTCATTTCGTAATATTTTGCCATTTTTATGGTGGCGAGCAGGTTTCCGATAGAGGATATGCCAAGAGAATTCAAGGTTTCAACGAGTTTTTTAGGTACACCATTTTCAAGTAATTGTCTTCTGCCTTTTTCTTCGTTAAATAAACGAAGGGCGCGGATGGTGGCTTCATCGTCAACCGCAATCACCATATCAGTATTTTTCATATCATGAATCCAGGGAATGTGCTTGTCTCCAATACCCTCAATACGGTGTCCGCCAAAACCGTTGTTGAGCAGGGTGGGGCATTGGAGTGCTTCGGCTGCCGCCAGCTTCATTTGTGGATATTTAGTCTTTAAATAATAACCGTAGGCCATAGTTCCTGCGGATCCAGAACTTGATACTGCTCCCCTTAAAGTATTGCCTGGTTTCATTTCTGCTTTGAGAGCATCTTCCATGGCCGATCCAGTTACGTGATAGTGCCAAAGCGGGTTACCAAATTCTTCAAACTGGTTGAAAATTTGAATATTTTTTCTAGTTTTTCTAAGCTCCCAGCATTTATCAAAAATTTCTTTTACATTGCTTTCGCAGCCAGGAGTCGCAATAACTTCACCGGCAATTTTGGATAACCATTCAAATCGCTCCTTGCTCATTTCTTGGGGTAAAATGGCAATGGACTGGCAACCAAGTAAAGCGGATACATAGGCTCCTCCTCTGCAATAATTACCAGTGGAAGGCCACACTGCTTTTTCGTTTTCTGGATCAAATTGTCCAGTGATCAGGCGAGGGGCCAAACAGCCATAAGTGGCCCCAACTTTATGTGCTCCGGTAGGGAACCATCTGCCCACCAATGCTATGATGTTTGCCTTAATACCTGTTAATTCTGGAGGAAGAACCAGGTAATTAGTCTTGCCGTATCCGCCGCCTTTTTCTTTTTGTTCATTTTTCCAAGTAATCCGGTATAGATTTTTGGGATGAATGTCCCACAGACCAATATTTTTCAATTCATCTTTAATTTTTTGATCAATGGTTTCTGGATTTTTCATTTCCTTAAAAGTAGGAAGGGTTACTCCTAAAGATTTTAATCGTTTGGCATTTTGGTCACGTTTTGATTTGTTAATGGTCAGATCAATCATGTTAACTCCGCTATATTTTTTATTAATTTTTGAGGTTTGGTAATTTTTTTGGTGGCTGAAAGCGTATCTTTTAGTCCGTTGCCGGTGGCAAGAAGAACTATAGTTTCATTTTTTTTAAGAGAGTCCTTTACTTTGAGTAACCCTGCTAAGCTAGCCGCTCCTGCAGGCTCAATAAAGAGTCCTGTCTTTGTGGATAAGATTTTTTGGGCATTTAATATTTCATCATCTGTTACGAGTATTGTTTTGCCGTTATACTTGGTTAAATATTTATAGGCCAAATGACCATTTCTAGGTGCATCGACGGAGATTGAATCAGCTATAGTATTGGAGCGTTGATAATCAAAAGTGCCACCATTTTTAAATGCTCGGTGGATAGCCCCACTAAATTCAGCTTGAACAGCGTAGATGGTTGGAATTTTTTTAATTATTTTAAAATTTAAAAGGTCTATAAATCCCTTGTAAACGCCTGCTAGAATAACACCGTCACCAGTTGGAATAAAAATATGATCTACGGTGCCAAGGTCTCGAACAATTTCGAGTGAGACGGTTTTTTTTCCTTCGATCGTCATGGGGTTATAGGCGGTATTTCGATTCATTCCACCAAATTTTTTACTGTATTCGATGGACAAATCGTAAGCTAAATCGTAATTGCCATCAACCATGATTACATTTGCTCCGTATTGAAGAGATTGGATAAGTTTTCCCTCAGGAACATTTTTTGGCAAAAAAATGGTTATTTTTTGATTGGCGCAGGCCCCTATGCCTGCCATGGAAGATCCTGCATTACCGGTGGAAGCCAGGACTATTTCGTTTATATTATTATTCTTTGCAAAAGCGCTGACGAGAAAAGATGCACGGTCTTTAAAAGATCCGGTAGGATTAGTGCTGTCATTTTTTATAAAAAGATTAGCTAATCTTAAGTCATCCATTAGTCTTTCTGGTTTCACGAGCGGTGTGTTACCAACTTGAAGAGATGGGAAATATGTTTTTTCTATGGGTAAAAAAGTAAAAAAATCTTGGAGATCCGCATTTTTATTGGAGTTGATAACCTCTAAGACGCCTCTTGAGGGAGAGTTTTTCTTGGTTTTTGGGCCACAACTTGAACAAAGCATGATTTCTGGCTTGATATCAAAAATTTGATTGCAGTCTGTACACTGGTAGTGAAACATTAATTTTGCCCGGTTCTTTTTTAAAAAATTTTATCAAGGAGTGTGCTTTAAGGCAATGAATCTGATTGAGAAGTTTTATGTTTTCAATCTAAATTCATCACTATATGCTTGATTTGTAAAAAATTTTAACTTTAAGAGAAGAAATGTTTATTGAGAGGATCGAAAATGAATCGAATTTTTGTATTTATATTTATTATTAGTATTATTTCGTCCTGTGGACAAGGGTTTAAAGTAAAAGTCGCCAATCCGTCACCTGCGCCGATTTCTACTCCGATTGTTAATCCAGTAGAGATGACCGGGGATTATTGTACTGCTTGGCATTCCCCTACTTACTATCCGCATAGTCTGAAAATTTTTGTATCTTGTCTTCAAAATGGTCAGTGGGTTATTCAAAACTCTCCGGTTGATAATTCTACATCATGCAGTTATAATTTAGAAATTCACGGTTGGCCCCATCTGTTTAAAGGTGACAATAATGAGATATATTTGGATTATTCACACTGCCTTGGCAGTGATTTGGATACCAAAGAATTAACAGTCAAAAAATATGGAAATAATAGTTGGACGAATATTTCCTCTTCGCGAGTTAATTTAGATCAAAGTACCAATACCAAGCTTCATGATAATACAGGAGGCGGATCAGTCGGGATTATCTATAAAGGAGTTCCAAGAGTTTTTTGGGAAACAGGTGGTCCTAATTTTGAAAATACAAAAGGTGTTCTTAGTTCTTATATAAATAATAAATGGGAGCACATTCTGATTAACGATTTTCAATATACACCTCGTTTAACTATTAACAATGATAAACTTTATTTGTACTTTGCAAAACCAACTCCGACTGTATATCAATATGACGGGAGTAACCTTTCCCGATTTCCGTTGTTACCCGGGGCTCCTTCAAGCACATGGACTTCACTTGCATTTTGGAGAGGCAATCCGGTGGTTTCGTTTAGCACTGACGTGAGAGGTGCTGATAATTCATGGTATACCCAAGTGTCACATACAAAAACTGCTTTTTATAATGGTTCAAATTGGATTTTGACAGCTGGAAATGTAGAAAGTAGCACTTGTCGGGACACAGGTGATTCGCATTTATTTGTTGATAGCAATGATGATTTATTTATAATGTATTTTGATTGCACAGCGGATGGCGTTTCGACCTATCCTAGCAGGATTCATTTTCGCTATAGGGTGAGTCGATGGAATACGGTAACTTCGAGTTGGATTCCATTTGGAAATGAGAGTGATTCGTTAATATTAAGTACAAAGTATGAATTTCTTCAAGATGGTGATGCAATCCTATTTTCTGCAATCAGAGCAGTGGATGAAATGAATGGCGAGCATGTTGTGCTTAAGTGGCAAAATGGCAATTTTTCACAAGTGGGAGGATTGGTACAACCAAGTAGCACGGGATATGTTTATCGACCGGGAAATATTATCAAGCTTTAAAAAAAAGTGAATATATATAAATTGCAAAAAATTATTGAAACGAAAATGTATTGGATATTTTGAAATTATTATATAGGTTTATGATAAAAGGAGCTAGTTATGAGTGGTTTGAATGGTTTAATTGACGGACTAAAAAATTTAAAAAATGAATTATATGAAAAAGATTTTTTACTGACTTGGGAAAAGTCCCTGGATGATCTAAAGATAGTTCTAGGAGTTGCAGAAACTTTAAAAGGGTTAAGGGATAATAATATTTCCACCAGGATTTTCGAGTCAGGGATTGGAGTCAGTCAATTTAGAGATAATTCAACCCGCACGCGTTTTTCCTTTTCCAAGGCTTGTGATTTGCTCGGTTTATACGTACAGGATCTGGACGAAGGTAAGTCACAGGTGGCGCACGGTGAAACCGTCCGAGAAACTTCTAACATGATTTCATTTTTAGCGGAGGTTATAGGTATCCGAGATGATATGTATATTGGTGCCGGAAATACGTATATGAGAGAGGTGGCTAAAAGCCTGTCTGAAGGGCACAAAGAAGGGGTTTTACCCGAGAGAACCACTGTCGTAAATCTTCAGTGTGATATTGATCATCCCACTCAATCCATGAGTGACCTTCTACATTTGAAAAATTATTTTGGTAGCTTGGAAAACTTAAAAGGCAAAAAAATTGCCATGACCTGGGCCTATTCGCCAAGTTACGGAAAACCACTTTCGGTGCCCCAGGGAATTATTGGACTTATGACCAGATTTGGCATGGAGGTAACGCTGGCACACCCTAAAGAATATAAACTCCTACCTGAATGTATGGAAGTTGCTAAAAAGAATGCCGCTTCAAGTGGTGGGAAATTTACTTACACCGAATCCATGGAAGATGCATTTAAGAATGCGGATATTGTTTATCCTAAAAGCTGGGCATCCTTTGAAGTTATGGAGAAAAGAACTGGTCTGCTTAAGAAAAATGATAATGATGGTCTGAAAAAATTGGAAAAAGAGTGTTTGGCCCAAAATGCTAATTACAAAAATTGGGAATGTGATGAACAAAAGATGAAGCTTACCAAAAATGGCAAGGCTCTTTATATGCACTGTCTGCCTGCCGATATTACCGAGGTGTCTTGTAAAGCGGGAGAAGTCAGCAAAGCAGTTTTTGAAAAATATCGAGTGGAAACTTATAAAGAGGCGGGGTTTAAACCCTACATTATTGCCGCCATGATTTTAACCTCAAGGGTTAAGGATCCAGTAAAAGTATTAACCATGCTTAAAGAACAAAACATTAAGAGAATATTAGGATAGGTGAAATATGATTGATCATAAAAAAGTCATGGAACTTGCTAAAAAATATGAACCTGAGATGGTGAAGTTTCTTCGGGATATGATTAAAATTCCCTCAGAAAGTGCCCAGGAACGAGAGGTCATCCAGCGAATAAAAAAAGAAATGGAGAAGGTCGGTTTTGATGAAATCAAAATAGATGAGATGGGCAATATTTTAGGGCGGGTTGGAAAGGGCAAGAAAATAATTGCCATGGATGCCCATATTGACACTGTTGGCGTCGGGGACAGAAATGCCTGGAAATGGGACCCGTATGAAGGAAAATTAGAAAATGGAGTTATTTATGGAAGAGGGGCCAGTGATCAGGAAGCCGGTATGGCCTCGATGGTCTATGCTGCTAAAATAATAAAAGATTTAAAACTTGAAGGTGATTATACCCTTTGGATAACTGGTACCGTTCAAGAGGAAGATTGCGATGGTTTATGCTGGCAATACATTCTTAAAGAAAAAATAATTGATAAGCCGGATGTTGTGGTGATTACTGAGCCTACCAATTTGAATATTTATAGGGGGCATCGGGGCAGAATGGAAATAGGGGTCACTGCCAAAGGGGTTTCTTGTCATGGGTCAGCTCCTGAGCGAGGAAAAAATGCGGTTTATATGATGTGTAAGGTGGTGAATGAAATCGAAAAATTAAATGATCGCATAAAGCATGATGAATTTTTAGGAAAAGGGTCGGTTACCGTAAGCTATATTGAATGCGATACACCGTCACTTTGTGCAGTACCTGATCGGGCCTATATTCATCTTGATCGAAGGCTTACCCAGGGTGAAACCAGAGAAAGTGCGGTAGCCGAAGTAAAAGATGCGATTAAAAAGGCGGGGGTGGAAGCCAGCGTGGAAGTACTCAAATATAATACCCCCAGCTACACCGGACTGGTTTATGAAATTGATAAATATTATCCCACCTGGGTTTTACCAGAAAACCATGTGGTCTGTAGAGCTGCGGTGAAAAATTATCAAGACACCCTTGGGGTTAATCCCAAGGTGGACAAATGGACTTTTTCCACTAATGGTGTTGCCACCATGGGGACGATGGGAGTTCCCACCATTGGTTTTGGGCCGGCCCATGAAATTCATGCCCATGCGGTCACTGATCAAGTACCGGTTGAACATTTAGTGAAGGCCTGTGCCTGGTATGCCACCTTCCCAAGCGTTTATGTTAACACTAAATAATCAGGAGAGCTCATGGAGTTTATTTTAAATGGTGTGAAAAAAAATTATCAGGATGACCAAGAGATAAGCTTACTTGAGTATCTTCGAAGTATCGAAGGAATTAAATCACCCAAGAATGGTTGCTCGGGCCAAGGCGTGTGTGGAGCCTGTAGTGTTCATATCAATGGTAAAGTGATGCTTAGTTGTAAAACCAAGATGAAATCTGTGGCAGGGAAAATGGTGGTGACGCTGGAAGGGCTAAGAGAGGAGATTAAAGAAATTTTTGCCAAAGCGTTTAGCGAAAAAGGCGGGGTCCAGTGCGGTTTTTGTACACCGGGTGTGGTGATGAGTGCCAGTCAATTACTTATGGTTAATCTAAACCCCAGTGTTGAGGATGTTAAAAAAGCGATTCATAAAAATATTTGCCGGTGCACGGGATATAAAAAGATTATTGAATCTATAATATATGCGGCAAAAATGATTAGAGAAAAAAATGTATCGGCTAAGTGGGAAACTAGTGGCAAAGTCGGGGAGAGACAGCCCAAGTATGATTCCTATAAGACCGTTTTGGGACAGCGTGATTTTGTCTGTGATATGGAAAGAGTTGGGATGCATTATGGGGTGCTAAAATTTTCAGATCACCCTAGGGCCTTGGTGCTTCAGATTGATACGAGTGAAGCCGTCAAAGTCAAAGGAGTCAAAGCGGTTTATACCGCCAAAGATATTCCCGGAGAGCGTTACACCGGACTTATCAAAAAAGACTGGCCGGTGATGGTCAAAGAAGGGGAAGAGACCAGGTATATTGGAGATGTGCTTGCCAGCGTGGTTGCCATAAATGATAAAATCGCCAGAAAGGCCATCGCTAAAATCAAGGTGGAGTACGATGTGAAAACACCTTTGACGACCGTGGATGAAGCCTTAAAAAAAGATGCCGATCAGATTCATCCCGGCGGTAATCTTTTATCAAAAACGAAATTGAAAATTGGAAATGCCAAAAGTGCTTATGACCATTCCAAGTACCAGGCTTATGGAGTATTTTATACTCAAAGAATTGAGCATGCATTTTTGGAAACAGAATGTTGCTTGGCCATCCCTGAAGAGGAGCGTTTAAAAGTTTATTCCCAGGGGCAGGGCGCTTATGAGGATAGGAAGGGGATTGCCAAGATACTTGGTATTAGTGAAGACCTCGTTCAAGTGATCCAAGTTTCAAATGGTGGTGGTTTTGGAGGTAAGGAAGATTTATCAGTCCAAGGGCATGCGGCATTGTGCGCTTATCTTTCACAGGTTCCGGTTAAAATTGAATTAACCCGGGAAGAATCAATGAACATGCATCCTAAACGTCATCCGATGAGACTGAAATACTGGCTGGCGGCAGATGAAAAGGGAAAGTTTACTTCTTTGATGGCTAAAATTGATGGCGACACCGGTGCCTACGCCTCGGTGGGAATGAAGGTTTTGGAGCGAGCCGCTGGACATAGTGCTGGAGCATATATTGTTCCAAACGTTCATGTGATTGCTCGGAGTGTGTATACCAATAATGTTCCTTGTGGAGCAATGAGAGGGTTCGGGGTCAATCAGGCGGCTTTTGCTATAGAAGGGCTCATCGATGAAATTTGTGAGATGGGGGGATTTGATCGCTGGCAAATTCGATACGATAATGCAGTTAGGGAGGGTGAAAGTCTAGTGACCGGGCAACTGATGAAAACAGGTGATGGGGTAGGCCTTAGGCAAACTTTATTGGCAGTGAAAGACGTTTTCAGTAAGGCCAAATATGCTGGAATAGCCTGCGGAATTAAAAATACAGGTATTGGAAACGGGATGCCTGATTCTACCAAGTGCAAAGTTGTGATCAAGAAAAAAGATTGGATTCAAATTTATCATGGATGGTCAGAAATGGGACAAGGTGTTCATACCATGGCCGTGCAAACTATCTGTCAAGAACTGGGGATTGATCCTCGCTTGATTGAAGTGATTGTTGATACTAAAAGTGAAACGGTATGTGGCATGACCACTTCTTCCCGGGGAACTTCGCTGGTGGGGCTTGCGATCATTGATGCTTGCCAAAAGATAAGAACAGATTTGGCAAGATCGAATTTGGAACATCTGGTTGGTAACGAATATGATGGAGAATGGGTCTGTGATTGGACCAGCGAAATTGGGAAAGGAAAGGAAGGGGTGGGGCATATTACTCATTATTCCTATGGCTATGCTACCCAGGTGGTTACGCTGGATGATTCGGGTAGAATAAATAAGATCTATGCAGCTCATGATGCGGGAAGGATTATGAATCCAACCTTATTCGAGGGGCAAATTGAAGGCGCACTTCATATGGGGCTTGGATATGCATTAAGTGAAAACTTTCCAATGAAAGATGGATATCCAGTTCATACGAATTTAGGAAAACTTGGAATACTACGGGCAAAAGATATGCCGGAGGTGGAAGTGATGGGCGTGGAATGTCAGGATCATTACGGGCCCTATGGTGCTAAAGGGGTTGGGGAAATTGGACTGGTCCCTACCGCAGCAGCAGTTGCTAATGCGCTTTATACTTATGATCGAAAAAGAAGGTATTCACTACCTATCGGGGTAAAACCATGAGTCAGCTTTTAATCAAAAACGCCACCGTCGTTACCCTGGGGGCCAGTAATAAAATTTTATTCCATCATGATCTTTTGATTGAAAATGATTTGATCAAGGATATTTATCCTACCGGTAGTAAAAATGATTTATTTTTAACCAAGACGATCGACGCTGAAAATAAAATTGTGATGCCCGGATTTATCAACGTTCATACCCATTTTTACAGTGCCTTTGCCCGGGGGATTTCTAAAATCAGTCCAGCTAAAAATTTTAATGAAATTCTTAGCAACCTTTGGTGGAAGCTAGATAGCTCACTTACGTTGGAAGATACCAAATTAAGCGCGATGACTTCAATTATTGATGGAATCAAAAAGGGCACGACTACCGTAATTGACCATCATGCCTCTCCTATGGAACTGTCTGGATCGCTGGATGAGATTAAAAAGGCTTGCCAGAATTTGGGGATACGGGCGTGCTTGTGTTATGAAGTTTCCAATCGAAGTGGGGATGTCATCGCCCAATTGGGGCTTGAGGAAAATAAAAATTTTCTTGAATCGCTTGATCCACAGGATAAAATGATCAAGGGATTGATGGGGCTGCATGCCTCCTTTACCTTAAGTGATGAAACATTGAAAAAGGCCGGTGAAATTACTAAAGCTTTGAAAGTTGGATGTCATATTCACACTGCGGAAGCTAAAAGTGATCAGGAACATGCGCAAAAAAATTACCGGATGAGGGTAGTGGAGAGACTTGAAAAATTCAATATTCTTGGAAACAAAACCATCTGTGCCCATTGCACTCATATTAATGATGAAGAAATGAAAATACTAAAAGATACAGACACTGCGGTTGCTTTAAATCATCAGTCAAATATGAATAATGCGGTTGGCATCAGTGATATAAAAAAAATGATGGATTATGATATCTTGGTAGGGCTTGGTACGGATGCAATGACCGCCGATATGCTGGAGGAACTGAGGGCCTCCATCTGGATTCAAAGATTGACTAGTGACAACCCCACTGCCGGTTTTATGGAATGTACGAAGGCCTTGGTCAATAATAACGCCCACATTGCCAATCGTTATTTTGCAAATATCGGGGAGATAAAAAAAGGTTATCAGGCAGATGTAATAATTTTAGATTATAGTTCACCTACTAGTTTGAACAAGGATAGTTTTTTAGGACATCTGGTCTTTGGTTTATGTAACGCACTGGTGGAAACAACCATTGTTGCCGGCAAAATAGTAATGGAAAAGAGAAAGATTCTTCTGGTTGATGAATTAACCGTCTTTAGTGAAGCTCAAATTGTCTCTAAAAAATTATGGGATAGGTTGTGAGGTGGTTTCTTTATGAAATTATCTGTTGCTACTAACTTTGATTCGCGCTTGATCGATGGGATCAAGGATTACCCGGTTGCCAGTATTTATGGCAAATTACCGGTGGATTTTTTTGGTGGGGGGCGTTCAACCTACATGCTCGGGAAGGTGTCCAAGGCGCAATTGATTGAACATGTGGCGTATGCCAAAAAAAATAAAATTGGATTTAATTATCTTTTGAACGCATCCTGCCTTTCAAACATGGAAACCACCAGAAAGGGACAAAAGGAACTGCGGAAAATATTGGATTGGCTTTGTCATATTGAAGTGTCCTCGGTGACAATAAGTAACCCGTTATTACTTAGAATTATAAAACAAAATTATCCCCAGTTAAAAGTGAGGGTATCAGTTTTTGCGGGTGTTGATCATTTGCAAAAGGCCAAATTTTGGGAAGACATTGGGGCTGATACTATTTGTTTGGATTCATTATCGGTCAATCGTGATTTGGAGGCCCTGAAAAGTTTGTCAAAATCCATTCGTTGTAATTTGGAATTGCTGGCCAATGGAAACTGTATGGCATCTTGTTCGATGGCACCAACCCATATGAATTTACTTTCTCATAGTTCGCAAAAAAAAGATTTAAACGGCCGCTTTGTCGTTGATCACTGCGTACTGGAGTGTGCCAAGAGGAAGTTGAAAAATCCAGTTAACTTCTTACGCTCGGATTGGATCAGACCGGAGGATATTCACCTCTACGAGGAGCTAGGATATCAAAATTTTAAGCTGGTAGAGAGAAATCTGCCAACCTCAATTATGATTAAAAGAGTTCAGGCATATAGCGAGAGAAAGTACGAGGGAAATTTAATTGATTTGATTCAACCCTATGGACACAAGGCATGTAAGGATGATCCCAAGTATAATGCCCATACCTCTTTTTTGCCGCTTCGGTATTTTGTAAGGCCTTTAAAAATCAACGTGGCTCGTTTATTCAATATAAAAAAATTAACTGAAAAGCGTGGAATGCTCTGTCAGATTAAAGAGGATCAACCACCTATATACATCGATAATCAAGGACTGGATGGCTTTTTGGAAGAGGTCTGGCGCAGAAAATGTCGCTATAATGATTGTGAAAAATGTGGATATTGTGAAAGTGTTACCCGAAAGGTAGTGGTCATTAAACCAGAGTTTCAAAAGGATTGCTTGGAATTACATAAACAAATTGATCATGATTTAGAGCAGGGATCGCTTTGGTTGTAATCAATTATCAGAGGTAGTTTTTAAATTGTTAATTTAATGAGGAGATTTTATGCAAGATAAAACAAATACGCTATTGGCCATAGAGACCAGGCTTCCTCCATATCATTATTCTAATGATGAAGTGGTTGAGGTCGTAAAAAGATGGTTATCCTCTCAAGACGAGGATTTTGTAAAAAAAGCTGTGAGAATATTTAAAGGGTCGGGGATTACCAAGCGACATAGTATTGCTCCGATTGAAGTGCTTTTTTCCAAAAGAACGCTCAAAGAAAGTAATGAACTCTATATGAAAGAGGCCATTAAAATGGGGGAATTGGCATTGAAGGGTGCGCTTGAAAAGGCATGCTTACAACCTGAGGATATTGATATTTTGATCACCACTTCATGCACCGGATTTATGATACCCTCTTTTGATGCCTATATTGTGAACAAGTTAAATATGAAACCAGAAATAAAAAGAATTCCCATCACGGAGATAGGCTGCGCAGCAGGAGTTTCAGCGTGGATACTGGCGCACGATTTTATTAAGGCCTATCCAGCAAGCAAGGTGGCGGTAATTTCCCTTGAATTTCCCAGTAATACTATCCAGGTAAATGATTATTCGTGGGAAAATATTGTTTCGACGGCGATATTTGCCGACGGAGTTTCATGTTCAATTTGGGGAAATAGCGATCAACCCGGACTTAAAGTACAAGACACTCAAATGTATCATGTTAAAAATACCACCAGTGTTATCGGATATGATTTGCATGATAGTGGTTTTGTTATGAGACTTCAAAAAGAGGTCACTAACGTGATTGCCGAAAATTTTAAAGAAATCATTATTCCTTTTTTAAAAAAGAATGGACTAAATATCACAGAGGTGGACAAGTATCTAGTCCATCCGGGGGGCATAAAAATAATTGATATGATCGAACTCTTAATGAGTGAAATAAAAAAAGATGTCAAGGAATCCCGGGAAATAATGCAAACCTATGGAAATTTATCAAGCGCTACGATTGGATTTATACTTAAGCATTATTTGGAAACCAAAACCAGTTCCCACGATCAGGTTTTGGCCTTGGGATTTGGCCCGGGATTTATGGCGCATTCTATATTATTAAAGGAAGTAACATGAATGTAATAGACTCCAACAAAAAAAAACTCATTCAAAAAACCGGTCTGGATAAATATTATAAAGCTTTGAGCTGGGCCGATTATAATAAGCAAATGTTTGATAAATTAGCACCCAAATATGATGCAGGAAATGTTTTACATAGCTTTGGCACCAAATGGAAGTATGATCGGCTGGCCATGGAAAAAATTGTTTTTCCGGCCAAACCAAGCATTCTTGATCTTTGCACGGGAAGTGGTGATATTGCGATTTATCTGGCGGAAAAATATCCTGCCAGTAAAGTGGTGGCCTTGGATGCGTCGTTGGAGATGATAAAGCTTGCCAAAAAAAAAGCATGTCATCTTCACAATATTGAATTTATCGAGGGAGATGCCCTGGCCCTACCATTTGATAACGAGACCTTTGATGTGGTTATTATCAGTTATGGGTTAAGAAATTTAACCAGCATCGAGGAAGGAATCCAAGAGATGATTAGAGTTACCAAAAAAAACGGGTTTGTCAGCAGTATTGATCAGGGGAAACCACATAACCCATTATTTAATTTTATTTATAAGATCTATTTTTATAATATTGCTCCACTGATTGGGAAAATGGTTTTTCACTGGGGAGAATATAACACTTTCCGATATCTGCCTGAATCAAATAAATATTTTCCTCATCCTAATGATTTAATGTTACTATTTAGTAAACATGGATTGAAAAATGTCAAAAATTTTGACTATTTGGTTGGTGCGATTGCCCAGCAGTTAGGACAAAAGATTTAGGAGGCCATTGTGAAAAACTTGATAATGTTTTTTTGCACTTTTGGGATGCTTTCTTTCACCATATGGGGGAGAGAAATAACCAAAAGTTATAAAATTGGAAGTTATGAGGATGCTAAAAAATCGAGTGAATATATAAAGTTTGAGATGGATAGCACCAAGCTTGGGATCATTACCACGTCCTTTAATGGCTTTGTCAGGGATTTTGCCGTTTCCTTGAACAAAGAAGGGAATGTTGTAAAAGACCTTAAAGTGGCATTTGAAGTGAAAAATATGGATACAGATATCGATGCCCGTAACGAAAAAATGTGGAACCAGTGTTTGGACTACAAGAATTTTTCAAATATCCTGGTCCACTTTAAAAGTGAAATACCGCTTGATAATAATGATTTGGTAGCAATTCCAGTGACGATGAAGATTCGTGGAATGGAAAAAATTTTTTTTGTGAATATCAAGACTCATAAGGAAAAAAATAAAGTAGTTCTTCAGGGAAATGCCAACGTGAAATTATCCGAATTAGGGATACCTGATCCTTCCATATTTGTTGCGAGTGTTAGCGATCTAGTTAAGATAAGTTTTTATTTTTCCGAGTAAAATTTTGTGAAGTGCCTATTTTCTTTTTTGCTAGCAGTTATAATATTGATTTTGGGCATTTTGTATAGTAACGATTTAACGCAAAAAAATAGTGAATATTTGTTTCAAACCAGTTCTGATGCATCAAAATACCTTCAATTCAAAAAACGTTTTTCTGATGAACAGCAAATTGTAGTGACGATCACGGGCAGGGCAATTAAGGAAGCGGCTTACTTACATTATATGCAAAAAATTGATCACTTCAAATTAAAGTGGAAGGGGTTTGGGATAGAGGTGGTGGATTTTTTTAATATTTATAAATTGGGAATAAAAAGCGAGCGTTTTGATGATATTGAAATATTTGCCAGTTCTCACCCTGAGTTAATGTTTAATTTTCTTAAAAAAAACAGGATAACTTTCCTGGTTATTATAACGCGGGAACTTTCCCCTAGGAACCTGGAAATTCTGATAAGTGATCTAAAATCCATGGATGCCAATGTTTCTCTTGCCGGACTTCCGGTTACCAACCAGCTCTTAAATCAATATTCACAGGACATTAAAATTAGAATTTTTCCTATCATGTTATTGCTTGCTTTTGTTATAACAATAATAATCACCCGGTCATTTACGGCCACGTTACTTAATTTATACCCGTCTGTCATGGCGTTGTTTTTGACCCTTTCCACGATTAAGTTCTTTTTTAAAAACATGAATATGATTACCGTCATCGCTCCGCTTTTAATATTCACTTTGTCGTTGTCGATATCTTTTCATCTATATTATTCAATAAGGGTTTTTGAAAACTTCAAGAAACTTTTTCAATATAAATTTAAGCCGATCTTTTTAATGGTGACCACTACCTCGATTGGCTTTGGCTCCCTTTATGTAAGTGAAATTGAATCCATTCGCCAGTTTGCTTTGCTGACTTCCGTACTGATTTTTTTGACGGCCGGTTTGATCCTTGGTTGGTATAAAATCATGTTTGATATGGTTAAACGGGCAAGTCAGCGGACCTGGACGATTAATTTTAGTTACGAATTTTTATCCAAACCTTCCAAGTTGATTGGATATGGTTCGATGGTGCTGTTAATAGGGGGTGGTTGGTTTGCCTCTCGTGATATAGAACTATTAACCGATGCCACCAAGTATTTACCGGTAAATAGCTTTGAGCGCAAAAGTATAGATTATATTACCAGGTATGTTTGGGGTAATCCTAATTATGAAGTTTTGATACACAAGTCAGATGATAGTGAATTTGATTTAGAATTTGAGGATTATAAAAATCTGGGTCAGCTGGAACAGGAAATTCAAAATTATTTTAAAAAAGCCAGGTTGCTTTCAGTCAATCAATTGGTATCCGAGTTAAATTATCTTTACACGGGCAAGAAGCAAATTCCTTTGATTCCGGTAGCCTATTTTACTATGCTGGGACAAGTACCTGAGCATCAAAAGATCAAGCACCTCAAGGATGGATATTATCGCATTACAATTTTTGGATCACATATTGGTCATGAGGAATTTAAAAACCATCGCAGTTTTTTTACTGGATTGAGTAAGCGTTATCCCGATTATCAAATCACCCTGAATGGTCTGCAATATAGCATGTTAAAATCGCAGGAATATTTAATTACCACGTTAATAAAAAGTTTCATGGTTAGTTTTGTGATAATTGTAATATTATTTGCCCTGCTCTTTAGGCAGATAAGAAGCCTGATACCTTTTGTGGTTGTCAATCTCATTCCTTTGATTTCTTCCCTGATTTTTATCAGGCTTATGAATTATTCCCTTAACATTGCAACTGTAATGACATTTTCCATCTCTTTGGGGTTAATTGTGGACAGTACGATTCATGTAATTTATGACAAGATGAAAAATATTTCCCAGATAGAACACGTCCAGACAACCCTGAATCCTATTATAGTGGGCCAGATGATCCTTATTTTGTCATTTTGCGTTTTTGGGGCGAATAGCTTTCTTCCGATAAGACAGACGGGCGGGATTTTGGCCTATACATTAATGGTGGCTTTAATCTTTGATATCTATCATCTCCCGCTTATGATCAATAAAAAAGATGAGACAGTCGGATAGCTTTTGGGAGCAAATGATTATTCGAGATAAAATCCGTAAACAACGTCATCTTCGGTTTCTAACTGGCTGTCGGGGCCTTTACTGATGACTTTAAAACCCTCATGGTCCCTAATTAAAAGATATAAATTATTCCAAAAATCGTAGGCGGTATTTCGATGGTGTCCATACGGGGCCCGATTGTGTTTTCGTATGTAATCGGCAAGCATGTCAGGTGCCGGGATGTCGATTCCTGCGATATAATCAAGATAAATCATCTGGGCAATGTTTTTAACTTCAATGGTCGTAGCGGCTATTTTGGCCTTATTGGTATAGAAACTAAAAAGACCTTTCGAGGAGAAAGTGGCATAGGTGGTTTGTATAGAAAGCATGGTGACAAGACAGAGTATAAGGAATTTAAATGTGTTTTTCATAGTGTTTTTTCCTTAGTCGCTTAATTGTTTGAATATTTTTAATCATTTTAAATTAAAGTGACCATAACTTAGATTGCCATATATTGAAACTACCTTATAACAAATACATACTTTATGATTTCAAGTGGTTGTATGATTAAAAAAACCGGCGAACTTGTTTTTTATACTCTAACCATTCTTTGCCAAATTGATCCTCTAAAAAATGTTCTTCTTGGATAATAATTTTAACGTGTAAACAGGTGGTGATAATGAAACAACCAAGGATCAGCGGATTTTGGGTATAGAGTACTGCCCCAATAAAGGTAATAAACAGCGACAGGTAAATGGGGTTACGGCTAAAGCGATAGAGACCGTTGGTTTGCAGTCGGGTTTTTTCTTGAGGCAAACCAATTTTGAGTGATAAGGAATTTAAATTATAAAGTGATATCAAAAATAACGTCATTCCCAAGAGGTAAATGCACAGACTGCTTAAAACCAGATAATGATGATTGATGATATAGCGATTTTTTAATCCTAACGTCATCAGGAAGGGGTAGATCATGATGATCGATGCGCATACCTTGGATAATAAAAATAGACCAGGATTGATAGGTGCTTGGCCTAGGATTTGGTACCCATTTAAAATGATGTATAGGCCTTTCAGGGTAATCAGGATTAAAAAAATAGTGAAAAAGATTTGGATGAAAAGATTAATGGTCACGGGATTTTCTCCTTGAGTTTATTATTCCGAGCATTTGGGTCGGTTATAAATTCATTTCTTCCCGATGGCCCAATCTCTTTGAATTTACAATGTAAAAAAAAATATGGAGTGAACACTATAAGATTATAAATATTTTTTCCGAAACAAGATAGAAGGATGTTTTATAAATGAAAATGGCATCAGTGTTTGGCTCTATTTTGTTTTTGGTAATGGGGGGGATGATTTATCTGAGTCGATCCCTTGATCAGATGATGAATATGGGGCAAGATCACAATATAAATGTCTCGGATGAAGGACCTGGTAACAAACCAGAGGACATTTTCAAATTGCCCAAAGAAGATCTAAAAAATAAGTTGGATCAATTGAATGACTATAAAAAAAATTCTGTTAATCCCCAAGCGAACCGTGGGCCTGCCGAATATGCCAGTAGTGAAGGGGGAGGCAAAAATGACGAGGTATTAAACGAGGCCATGTCAGAGTATAAACAGACCATCGCCCTTTCCCTCTCAGATCAATATCAAAGTTTATTAGCATTTTCCCAAGGGCTCAGCATGGAAGATGTTGAAGAAAAAAGAATGCAAATTTTAAATTATAAAAATGAAAATGGAATTGCGCCTGAATTTATTGAGACTATTCCTTTTGATCAGTATCTGGCTGCCAGTATGGCCGACAAAAATGTCTATGAGCTCAATATCGAGGAAATAAAAAAGATCAGAGACCGCTATAATCAGACCGACATTTTACATTACTTTAATGAAAAAAATGCAGTACCAACCACCGAATAAATTATCGTTTGATTTTAACGACCAAGGCATTAAACGAGTCAGCTAATTCCTTAAAAAAATCCCTTTTTCTAAACTGGATTTCGCGTAAATCGTCCACCCCTTGGAATGAATTGAGGGTTTTGGTCATTTTATAGATTGGGCCGGCGATGCGATGTGAGATAAAAATACCAAGAAGGGAAATAAGGATGAAAAAGATGGCAGAGGTAATCATGAAGATTTTGTTCATCAGGTGCTTTTGGGACGCTAAAAGCTCGAAGTACACATGATCAGAAGGTAGCTCCAGCTGAATTCCCTCACTTGCCAGGGTTTTGAAAAAATATAAGTTGGAACTATAAAAAATCATGAGCGCAATCACACCTATGATAAGGAAATAAATAATAAAAGTTATTTGAAAAGACGGGTTAATAAGATATTTGGTGCGTACGCTAAATTCTTTTTTATTCATATTGATCCTTGTCAGTTAATAACCAATTTTAGTTTATCAAAGATATGGTTATAAAAAAATATATTTATTACCAAACTGAAACGGTATGACAATAAAAGGCAGGGAATTTGACTGATTTAATATTGTCTTTGGCTTACCGAGAAGCTTTAAATACCAGGAGGCATTTGTGGTTAAAGGGTTATATAACTTGTTTTTTATAGGTTTGCTCGTTTTGGTTTTTTCATGCCAGGTACCGGAGGTTAACTTGACGGTGGTAAATGGTAATGGCAGTGGAACATATTATGCGGGAACCATGGTTGATATTGAGGCCATTCATGTCGATTTGAATATGAGGTTTTATAGATGGGAAGGGGCCACTTTTGAGGATGCTTATAGCGCAAAAACCAAGCTTAAGATGCCCTCTTACCATACCACTATCACTGCAGTATTTATTGATAAAAACCAACAATTCGTTTTAAGAGTAGATAATGGTAGTGGTTCTGGTATCTATAATGTGGATGATATCGTGGCAATCAAGGCCAATCAGCCGGTCAATACTTTATTTGTTAATTGGTATGGTGATTTTAATCTGTTAAACAATCCAGATCTTCCCAGTACCACCATCAAAATGCCGGCCCAGGATGTTTATTTGAAGGCACAAGTTGTAAAACATCGCAACTGTGGCGAAACTATTAATAAGCTTAAGTTTAAAAATTACCTCGTTGCCAATGGTCTTTGTCTGCCACCCAACAAACAAGGAATCACTGATCAGGATTATGGTGATGCTCCCATTGGTCTTGGAGCATATAGCCCACAGGAGAAAGATGACATTTTAAACAGTCGTTATGGCGTGTTTAAAAATCAAATCAATGCGGGGATGCGAATTTATAATTTTTGGTGGAATTTTGTCGAACACTCCACTCATGTGGCAAAACCTTTATTAAGTGAAGTATCATCTTGTGCTGGCGGATATACTCGAATACCTTTTGATGAAAATGAAAAAAATCTCTTTGGATTTAAAAAATTCAGATGCATTAGTGTGGAAGCGTTGAAAAAAATGGATCAACTGCTAGGTCTTGATAAAGTGCATGGTATGCAGTCGGCAGTGGTACTTTATAGCGCGCCAAAAAAATATATCAACTCCAGTTGCGAAAAATATGTTCATTTAGGAACCATGGGGTGTGTGCCCCGTGATGACAGTATGGATGATTATGAGGATTATGTAAGAGTTTTGGCCACTCGTTATAATGGTGATTGTAAATTGGAAAGCTGTAAAAATCTAAATCCCCGAGGGACCAAAATCAGTCATTATGTGGTTTGGAATGAAGTGGATCATTCTATTTGGAATCGGGATGGAAATTTGTCATTTGATATCTCCCAGGGATTAAATACGATCAAACTCCAAAAAATCATGGACAAATATACAGCACTTTTAAAGCATACTCATAATGCTTTAAAAGGAAATATCACGGGAGCGATGATCTATGCCTCCTTTACTGCTAATATGCAAGGTCCCGGACTTAGTTATGGTGGGGTTCATATTGGTGTTTATAATGTGCTCGAATATATTTGGAACAAAGTTGGACTCAGCATTCCCTGGTCAATTGCCTTTCATCCGTATGGGGAAAGAGGAAAGATTGATCAGAATGTGAATTACCTGGAGGATCTTTTAAAATATCAACGGGGAAAGTTGGAAGTGGCTACGGCAAAAAATTATCAAGAGTTGGAATTAAAAGAATACCCTCAAATGTATATTTTCTTATCTGAGCAAGGACACTATCGTGATCCCAAGGTTGAAAGTGATCTTGATTCAGCGGCTAAATATATATGCCTGGTTCATAAAAGACAGTATCAGTTTGCAGATTTCATGATCGGGTCAACCCATAATTATTTTTATTCAACAGAGGATGAAAATTCAGCCAATGGGTGTTATTTGCAAGGAGCATGTTATGGCCTGATTCGAAACACTCATGTGGATATTGATTTTGCCAATTTGGATCATGAAGTGACTGGTGCTGCCTATATGGCGACCTCGCTATCCAATTGGGCAAATAATAATGAGCATTATTGCTGTGCCAACCATAAGATGGGTTGTTTGGATAAAAGCATGGATAGAAGTGAGCACCGGGTTTTGGGTGCTTTGGATGGAATGGATATGGGAGTCATCACCGGATGGGCCTTTGATAAGGATAATCCTGTTCGAAATGCCACCATAAGATTAAAAGATGAAAATGCAAAAATTATGGAAGTCAAAACCGGGGTTGCGAGAAAAGATATCAATCGGACTTTTTTTGTTTCCGGAGATCATGGCTTTTCAATTAAAACCTCCGAGCTGGAGCAAAAAGGTTTGAAAAAGGGATATATTTATATCTCTGCTATTGATCATTCGGGAATTGATGTATTCCTGGGAAAAATCCATTACGAATAAAAAAAATTAAGGAAGCAAGAATATTTTGTTTTTCTAACGCCTACACTTATGCAATATTTTGCTGGTGGAAAATTTTAGTTATTTGGTTTTATTAATGGTTTTTTCAGCAGGAGTCCTGGCGGGATTTGTTGACTCCATCGTAGGGGGAGGCGGGCTGATTACTGTACCGACTCTCATGTTACTTAATCTTCCACCTAAAATGGTTCTGGGCACAAATAAATTGGGGTCCACCTTTGGAAGCTGTACTGCTGCCTTTTATTATCTGAAATATAAATTGGCAAACTGGAAGGATGCCAAGTGGGGTATTTTGTTTACCGCTATGGGAGCAACCCTGGGTACTTTTTTGGTGAGTTATGTTTCCAACGAATTGCTAGCTCATATCATGCCCTTTTTTTTAATATTGCTGGCCTTTTATATGTTAATTTTTAAGAAGTCGGGAATTGTAGAAAAAAAAGCCAGGCTGGGGGTTATTACCACTTTTATCATCCTAGGTCTGGGGATTGGTTTTTATGACGGTTTTTTTGGGCCGGGAACTGGAAATTTTTGGGCCATTGGTCTTATTTTACTATTGGGCATGAATTTAAAAAAAGCCACCGCCTATACGAAAATTATGAACTTTACAAGCAACCTGGTGGCCTTAATTATTTTTGCCTCAAGTGGATTGGTACTTTATAAATTGGGGTTAATCATGGGAATTGGACAATTTATCGGAGCCAGGCTGGGAGCCAAGGTGGTGATCAAAAGTAATGCAGAATTTATAAGACCTTTTTTTATTATGATGGTGTTGGTGATCTCTATTTATCTGCTCTATAAACAGTTTTCCCCTTTATATACACTGTTTTAATTACCAAATCTTTAATGTTTTCTTTTAAAATCGTACAAGGATTTTTATCAAGGATAACCAGGTCGCAACATTTTCCCACTTCCAAACTACCCTTGGTATTTTCTTCAAAACCAAGCCGGGCGGCCCAGATAGTGTACATTCTAATTGCATCAAGCACACTGATGGATTGCTCATTGACGGGATGATTGCATGCCTGGTGCATGCCCATGATAGGATCAGGGTTGGTACATGGTGCATCGGAACCGTTGGCCATTATAATCTGATTATCTAGAATTTTTTTTAAAGGTAAGATGAGTTGGGTGCGATCGCCAAGAATTGAATGCAAATAATCAAGTGGTTCTTCCGGCCAGTTTAAAAAGGCGGTTTGAACTGCTAGATGAATATTCAAGTGGGCAATTCTCTTGATGAGGTTATCATTTAAAAGACAGGCGTGGATAATGATGTGACGATGGTCTGGGCGGGGTTTGATCCTTAATGCGTATTCAAAGGCATTAACCGCTTGTTCAATTGCTAAATCACCAATAGCGTGGATGGCCACTTGTAAATTTTGCAGATGTGCCTTTAAGACGAAATCGTTGAGCCTTTCTTGTGAAAAATAGAGGTTGCCAAAATTATTGCTATCATTTTGGTAGGATTGGGTAAGAGCGGCATCCAGGGAACCAAAACAACCATCCAGAGCCGTTTCAAAACACCCACCCACTCTAATGAATTTTCTTTTTTTTATTTTGTTAAGATCAGTGGTCTGAAAAAAAATAGAAATTTTTTGGAGAAGAAAAAATTTGAGGGTTTTTAAAATGGTAATATCCAGATCGTAGGGAAAGCCCACTCCTTCACAGGCATGTAAAAAACTTATGCCTTTTTGGGCCAGGTATTTGCTGTTTACAAAGATACTTTTTATCAGGGTGATAAGGGAAACTTGCTTGGATGCAAAGTCAGTAGCTTTATAAAAAGAATCCAGATAAAACTGACCAGTATGATTGATAAAACCTTTGGTGCTTTTGATACCAGCACCAAGCAAGTTAATGAAATCAGTATTGGCAACCCCGGCGTGTCCATCGTACTTTACGATAAAAGTAGGTCGGGAAGTGATTTTATCAAGATCCGATTTGGTGGGTAATATTTTTTGATCTAAAAGATGCGGGGACAGCCCAAAACCAATAGTCACTTTCGATTTTTTGTGGGTTTCGTAAAAATTTATCTTTTGTTTCAGTTCCTCAAGGTTTCTGACTCCTCTAAGATCAAGGCCTGCTTTAAAAAAAGAATCGGAAATGAAATGCAGGTGGGTATCACCAAACCCAGGTAGCACGGTCAATCCGTCTAAATCGGTGATTTTTCGACCTAGATATTTTTTAGGAATATCATTTCCTAAAAAACAGATTTTCCCTTTGTCCTCAATCAAGACTGTAAAAGATTGGTTCTTTTTATCCATGGATAGAAAGGTGGCATTGCTAAATATTTGCATACAGGATTTAGAATATATTTTTATATTTATGCTTGGCAATTAGATTTTGCTTAAGAAGCCAATTATGATAAATGTACTCTATGAAATATCTTATTTTATTGTTCGTGGCATTGTTTTATGTGGTTATTGTTGTGGTTGAAAAAAATTATTCTTTGCAGTATATGGCCAATTATGCAAATGTGCCTTCCATCGAGTTTCCTAAGTTGGATAAAGCGCCGGTATGGGGTCAATATCCTGAAGCTAACCTTTTCAAGAAACACGCCATTCATTTTTGGGCCACCTGGTGTCCAACGTGCATGGCCGATATGCCCAAACTTCTTGAAATTATAAAAAATAATTCTCAGGTGTTTTTTTATCTAATCAGTATAGAAAGTGATAGGAGAGTTTTAAAAAAAATAATCGAACAAATTAAAACCCCCCTGGCTAATTTGTGCTTTATTGAAGGAGCACCGGAGCTTGCTAACCGCATGAATACCTATAAGTTTCCAGAAAATCATATTTTCAATGAGCGTAAGGAATATGAGCAAAAATTAATCGGCAGTGATATCGTTTCTGACAAAATGATCAATGCCTTATTACAGTGAAGTTGAATGAAGTCTTTACTGGGAAAAATGGAAAAAAAAATAGGGAACATGAAAATTGGTCTGGTCTTATTGGGAGGACTGATCCTGGTCCTTGCCGCCAGTTCTTTTTTAGAAAGTGCTACTAACGCTTCTTTTGTTGATCGACTGGTCTATGACACCTTTTGGTTTAAATTTTTAATAGGGGTCATGGTCCTGGTCATCATAACTTCATTAATAAGTAAGATTCCTTTTAAAAAAAAATACCTGGGATTTTACCTTATCCATTCATCCCTTATCCTGATTCTTGCTGGCGCATTATTGACTTCATATACAGGTATAAATGGGGAAGTCGTTTTATATCCCCGTATTCCCACTAACCAAATTGAATTGCATAACTACGAACTGGTTGTATCAAGCCAAGGAGGGATGTATAGCTTGACACCAACTAAATCTATTCTTCTCCCTTATAAAGCGTGGGCATGGAATACCAGCATGGAAATTTTCCCTCAAATTATACTTAAGCAATACTTACCATTTCATGGAGTCAGGCCTTGGTTTGGCAATGAAAGTTTTCTATCCGGTTATTTTAGTGCATTCTTTGAATTGGAGGTAAACGGTCAAGCTGGTGAAATGGTCTTAAGTAATCATCCCCAGTCGGAGGTTTCGACTAGATTTGTGTTTAAGGGCATTCATTTTACGCTTTTCCCCCAAGTTATGCAGGAATGCTTTCTCCAACAAACCGGATATGATTTTTTCTTTTGGGATAGAAAAGCGCAAAAATGTTTTCTGCCAGCCGGATCACAATTTAAGGTGGGCGTATCAAAGCTGGGAAATAGATTTATTGAATATAACCATCAAAATCAAAATTATACCTTCTGGCCGGAAATGTCCCCTCGTCCCATGAAAGAACCTGGTGTGGTGATAGAAGACGCTGATATCATGGTGATTAGTAAGAAAGTCTTTGAAAGTAATGCAGATGTTTTGCTTTTTGATGATACTTTGCTGGTGTGGTCGGTGAGTCAGCAGAGATATGTGATAACTCAATTATCAAAACAATGGTCACATGTTCATCAAATGGATTTAAAGATCAGGATAAAAGAACAAGATGGTGGTAAACCTATAATTAATTTGCCAGAGGCGATCATCCCCAGGGGCGCTCATCAGGATCAACCGGCCGTATTGCTGCAACATAATGATTTTGATCATTGGATTTGGGTGGAGCGGCCATATGTTTTTACTCATTTAAATAAAACCGTCAAAATAAGTTTGGAAAAGGCAAAGGCACAATTGCCATTTAAAATAAAATTGCAAAAATTTGAAATGCAGCCTTATCCTGAAAGTCAAATGCCTGCCACTTATCAAAGTTCGGTGGAGGTGGATGATGGTTTTATGATTGATATTAATATGAACAACCCGCTTAATTATAAAGGATTCCGTCTATTTCAATCCTCCTATTTCGAGGTAAATAACGGGGAGTATGCCTCAGTTTTAACCGCCAGTAGAGATCCCGGAAGATTATTCAAGTACCTGGGGTCATGCTTATTTTTATTTGGATTGGTTTATTATTATTTTCAAAAAAGGGTTTCTTGAAATGAAATATTTTATTTTTTTAGTGGTAGTCATAGTAAGTTGGTTTTCTGGTCCCGCCTTTGCCTTACAGGTTTGTGGGGAAGCTAAAATAGGCAAAGCCGCCGTGTATGCCAATGGCAGAATAAAACCTTTTGTGGTGCATGCGCTTGATAGGATGATGTTTGTCACTGACGATAAAAAAGAAGTGAGTAAAAATGGGGTGAAGAATTATTGTCAGCTGAGTTTTGGCGATAAAACCAGGGTGCTTCAGGAAATTAAGGTGAAGATCTATCATAATGAAATAAAAAAGGTGCTGGGGTTTGATCACTTAAGCAAAAACGTTTATTTGACCATTTATGAATTTTTGAATCAGAGAGAGGCATTTATCAACCTGGCCCGACGAACCGATGATAAAAGATTGGTGACCATCTTAGATGTTTATTTAGAGAAAATGGCCACTTTGGAGAAAATTTTGGATGGTCAGGATTTTAAAATACTAATTGATAATCAGTGGGTTTACCCTCTTGAAAGTCCTACTCTTGATCAGGTTGTAACTTACTTGACAGGTAAAAATAATAATCAAAGCATGCATGTTACATTTGAGTATTATAATTTATTGTGCCGGCCATTTCTTATCTCAATGGTCGTGCTGCTAATAGCAGTGGTGGTGTTTGGGGTGGGGAAAAATTACCGGATGGTGATACTTATTTCTTTTATCTCTTTGCTGGTCCAATTGTTGTCAATGATCGTAAGGGGCTGGGTTTCCAAGCGTATCCCGCTGTCGAATATGTATGAGACGGTCATGCTTGCCGGATTTGTTGCCAATATTCTGGGAATTTTGTTTTATTATAGATGGAAGGAAAAATTGGTTTTAATCTCTGGTCTGTTTTTAAATATTTTTACCCTTTTTATGCTGGAATTTTTTACGGGCATGCTAGATGCTTCTATCAATCCACTCATGCCAGTGCTTAAAAATAATTTTTGGCTGGGGGTGCATGTGTTCACGGTAATGGTAGCTTATGCTGCTTTTGCTTTTTCCTGGTTGATTAGCAATTTTTTTATATGTCGGGATTTATATAAAGAGAGAAATCTGGATACTACTAATAGATTTTTGCATATTATCTCAGATGCTTTAAACATAGGGGTGGTTTTTTTAAGTGCCGGGATATTAACCGGTGGAATGTGGGCCGATTTTGCCTGGGGAAGATTTTGGGGCTGGGATCCCAAAGAGGTCTGGTCGTTAATCGTCCTTTTGGTTTATATGATTATTTTGCATGGACGATATACGAATTGGATTAATCAGACGAAATTTATTTTTTTAACGGCACCGGCCTTCTTAACTGTTATGATGGCCTGGTTCGGAGTTAATTATGTACTTGCCACAGGGCTTCATTCATATGGTTTCAGCCAAGGTGGTACCCTCTTTTTTTTCTTGTTTGTCAGCGCCCAGTTGATGTTATCAGTATTTCATCTGGTCAAAAGTCATTTTTCATTCAGATGATCCAGGCGTTATAGATATAGCTTTATTAATTATAAAATTAATTATAGTATTCAAGCTTATTCTATGAGTGGAAAAGATGTTTATAAATGCACGGTTTGTGGTTACCTTTATGATGAGTCAAAGGAGAGTATTCCTTTCATCCAGCTGCCACAGACGTGGGTTTGCCCTATATGCGGTGTCAGTAAATCAGAGTTTTGTCAGGTTAAAATCCCTGCTTCAAGTAAGCTCGGGATTCCAAGCAAGCAAAACTTAAAAAATATTGTTATCGTTGGTTCAGGTTTTGCCGGCACCAATCTTGCTATGGAAATAGTTGCCAAGTCAGCAGATAGCCAAATTACTCTAGTCACTAAAGACAAGGAATGGTTTTATTCAAGACCGCTTTTAACCAGGGCATTTTATGACGGTGAATTGAAAAAAAATATGTATATTTCCAGGTTAAGTGATCTGGCAAATGAGCAACTGAAGATCCGTGCTGCTACTCAAGTGACCAAGCTAGACCCTTTGTTGAAAAATCTAACGCTTGAAAACAATGGCCAGGTAACGAACTTGGCCTATGATAAATTGATTTTAGCAACGGGTTCGGATGCATTTATTCCACCAAGTCTTAGGGCATTTAAGGAATATTTCAAAACACTTAATAATCTCGAGAATTATGCAGAGCTTTTAGATATCAAAAATCAGCAAAAGCTACGTCTTGCCATTATTGGTGGCGGGCTAATCGGCTGTGAGCTTGCCTCAGAATTTAATAAAATGAGAGATGAGGTGGATTTGTTTCACATTACGCACAGGTTGATTGAAAACGTATTATCCGAGGAAAAGTCCCAAAAGCTGGCGGGGGTTTTTAAACAGATTGGAGTTAATCTTCACCTCGACCACAGTGTTAAGGAAATAAAAAAAACCAAGCATGGTTATCAGATTGATTCCGTGGACCGCTTCTTTGATGTCGTTTTAGTGGCAGCCGGTTTTATCCCCAGAACTGAGCTTGCCAGACAAAGTGGTATCATCTGTAACCGGGGGATTGTGGTTAACGAATACATGGAAACCAGTATCAAAGATATTTATGCTGTCGGGGATGTGGCGGAAATACAGAATAAAACGTATGCTTTCTTGCCACCTATTCATGATCAAATTAACTGGTTATCAGATTTTTTTGCGGGTAAAGGTAATGGAAGTTTTGTGCAAAAAGATTATCCTGTAAAAGTTAAAATTCACGATTTTGAAATATAGATAAACACCTATCACAAGGAGATTACAATGAATGTAAGAGGAACCGAAACTGAAAAAAATCTGCTTAAGTCCTTTGCTGGCGAATCCCAGGCCAGAAATCGTTATAACTACTTTGCCAGCGTTGCCAAAAAAGAAGGATATGAGCTTATTTCTGCCATCTTTGAAGAAACTGCCAATCAAGAAAAAGAACATGCCAAGAGATTCTTTAAATTTCTAGAAGGTGGTGATTTGGAAATTACCGCCACTTATCCAGCCGGTAGAATTGGTACTACTTCGGAAAATCTCAAATCAGCAGCAGGTGGTGAACACGAAGAGTGGAGCGAACTCTATCCAATGTTTGCCAAAATGGCGAGGAAAGAGGGATTTGAAGGGATCGCCAAGGTTTATGAGGCCATCTCCGTTGCTGAGAAAAGGCATGAGGAAAGATATAATGAAGTTTTAAGATTACTTGAAGACAATGAATACTTTGAACGAAATCACAGTGTGACGTGGCGTTGTCGAAATTGTGGTTATGTCCATGATGGTAATAGCGCTCCCAAGGCCTGTCCCGCCTGTGCCCACCCCCAGGCCCATTTTGAAGTTTCTCTTGGATTAACTGCTTTATAATTTTAAAAACAGGGAGGAAATATGAAATTTTTATTGATTATGTTGAGTTTTTCTCTATTAGTATCTTGCTCTAAAAGCATCAAAGGTACCTTGAATGTTACTGATGAAATGGATTTTAATAAAAAAACCAAGCTGGGCGGTCAAAAAGATATTTTGATTCCGGTAGGTGAGTATGCCAGTGAAATAATTCTTGCGGGCAAAAATAAAATTAAATTGAATATAAGAAATGTGGAAGGTAAGGATAAAAAAATCTCTTTTATTCTTCCTCCAGGAGTGGAGTTTCCTTCTTATTCGGGAGACCTTTTTTTGGAGTCCAGTATATCAGGCCAGCCATATGATCTAAATGGTAAAGTCCGTTCTCAGACCACCAATTCTCATGAATATAGCGGCGTTGAAGGTTGCAGTTATACAGAAAACAGGTATGTTTGTAGAACTATTTGCCAAATTGAATTTGGACAACAGGTTTGTCGACAAGTGTGCGATTATATGCCGATCACCGTACAGGGCAGAAGACATGTTTCGTTTTATTATAAGTATACCGATATATTATATACCATCGATTTCCTCTACGAAGCTACCCAGGATCAGGTTGCCAAGTTTAAAGCAATTGATAGGAATACATTCAAGCACTATACTTATCGAGGGCGCTGCTATTAAAAAAGGGTTATCTTTGAGAGGTAATTGGTTATTTTGATAACTGGTCCTTGATCTTCATCAGATAGCGAACGTAATCGTAGTCGGTGTCCTTACCCAGCGTGAATCCACCATCTTGAAGCTTTGCTTTTATCTTCAAAGGTACCGCTAGCAAAGCTTTTTGGATGGCCTTTACCAAATCTGCAGGCAATCCCTTACGAGCGACAATTACTCCTTGTGGTACCAATTCCGAGGTCCACAGGATTTTGACATCATCTTTGGCAATTTGACCTGCTTCCACCATTCGCTCAATATCAATTTCGTTGGTGGCAGCCAGATCAACTAAATTGTTCTTGGCAGATAAAATAGCGGCCACATGGGACCCGGCAAATTTTAATTCTTTAAAATAATTTCCTGGATCAATGGGTGGGGTATGGGTTTTAAAGTAGGCTGCTTGAATGAGATAACCTGAAGTGGAGTTGGGATCTATAAAAGCAAAAGTTTTTCCTTTAATCTCGGCCATGGATTTTATACCGGAATTTTTTCCAGTGATAATGACCCCCTTGTATCCACTAAAACCTTTTTCATTAAGTTCTCTGACGACAATCTGTGCGCCGGTTTTGGTGTATGCTTCGATGTAGGTTTTGGCACCGAGATAGGCAAGATCTATATGATCATGTTCGAGCGCTGTAATAATGCCGGCATAGTCGCTGGCGGAAAATAATTTGACTTTTATTTTTAACTTTTTTTCCAAATACTCAGCGAGCGGAGTGAATCTTTCCTTTTCGTTTGATCCGCCCTCAATTGGAATTAGGCCCAGTTTAATTTCAGCCGGCCAGTTGGAGGCAAAAGAGCTTTGAAGAAAAAGTATGAAAAAAATGGTAATGAAAAAAGTTTTCATGGAGAGTCCTTATTTTAACGTCCAGGAGCTAAACACCAATATCAAGACTGTTTTTATTAGGATTACGTTGCGCCCACTGACTCCGACTCTTTCTCTATTGCGGGGGCTTGGGGAGTCGAAAATTTAGGATATAATTCATAATCTTTCCATAATTTATCATCCTTATAAAGATCACTAAGCCCGTAATTATCACATTGTTTTAAAGTATCCATGGTTGTAGCGAAGGATTGTAATGCATCAATTGGTGCATTGTCGGAAGGGTTGTCGTCGCGGTAGGTAGCCTTGGGATTTTGGTATGTGTGAAGATCTTTAAGTTTTTTATGTTCACTATCAACTACTGATAAAGCTTTTTGTATTCTCTTAATATTTTCAGTTTTTAAGATACTTGTGCCGATGTCATTTTGGTCTTTTACAATCTCATATAATCTTCGGCATTTTTTTAGATCGAATCTATCCAGCCAATAATGTTGCAGATCTCCCAGATCACGGGTCACTTCTTTGGCTTTTATGGGAACAAAATAGTCATTAATTTTTTCCAGGAGTAAAGATTTATTACCATGCAAAATAACCATTTGATTAGGGGGAAGTTCCACTGTCGTAATGGAAGTCAGATCAGGGTTTTTCTTACCGGCCGATATATTGCTTGTAGGTAGCTCCTCGCCAAGTATTTTTAGAGTACCAAGCGTTTTGGTATGGTGAGTGAGAGGCGTTGTCTTTGCCTCAAAATATAGAATTTTCTTCCCATTAAATAAGTTGGCATCTACCGGCAACGTTGTTTTAGCGACTTCGTCAGCTTTTGCATGAAGAAAATAAAGTTCATCCAACCACGGATCCAACCCCTTATATGGCATTACATTTTTTTTTGCGTTTTTTAAATATGTATTATTCAGCACCTGAGTTTGTTCGTTTCCGGCGTAGGAGTCAGGGAATGGTTCCGCAATTTGACTTTTCAAGCTAAAAACATTGCCACTAATAAATATTAAACATAGTCCTAAAAGAATAATTATTTTGTTCATTTGCTCTTCCTTTTCAACAACATTCTCCCTGCATTAATCATAATAACGAGTTGAGAAAAAATCAATCGGCAAGCTTGATCAAAAATAATTGATAAATAAAGTCAAACGGGTATGTTCAACCCTAGATGAAAGAATGATCATCACCCGTTTATTGTTTTTAAATCATATCGAAAAAACATGATTACTGTTGCTTTGCTTTACCAGCTTTGGTTATTTGTTTTTGACCAGTAGAATCTTTGGGATATAAATCATAATCTTTCCATAAGGTATCATTTGTGTAAAACTGATTAAGGTTATTATCATCGCAGTCAGCTAAGGCTTGCTGGGCCTCCATCAATGTTTTTAATCCGAAATTAAAAGTAGAATCCGTAGGGGATATGGGAGGAATCGTCGTAGACTTTGAATGGACGTTGTCGCTTATATTTGACGTTCCATTGATTTCATCGAAACGTGACATCCAAGTTGGCTTTTGCGAATAATAGTCCTTATCACGAATTTGGTCACTGGTTTCATCGGTTAAAAATGCAGGAGCTAATTGTTTGTTAAGCTTGTCAAGTGATGAGGCACATGTATTTATTTCATTTGTATTTCTTTTGAGGACTTCATATATTCTTCTACACTTCTTTGTGTTGAATGTATCTTTCCAGACGAAAAGTGGTTGCTCATGTGACGTAAGCGCCTTTTTATTAAATATCCATGCTCCAGCTTTGATGGGGATAAACATTCCGTTAATATTCTGGGCAAAGACGGATTTTTCACCGGACTTGATTACGATGCTGTCAGAAGTGGGGCGGGTGAGTTCAAGTGGTGGCAGCTTGCTTTTTTTTCCCAGTTTAACAACATTTGATCCTTCTAAAATAAAGTCGGTTGCGACTTTAATACTGCTGGAGGGGATTTGTTCTTTGTTCAATTTTGTGTCCTGAAAGTTATTAAGGGTTAAAATTGATGTATTTAATATCTTTTCGAGCTCTTTCTTAGACTTGTTTCCTTCCTGCGCCATTTCCATGTTAATCTGGAATAAATGTCCCTTAATCCATTGATTAAGGGTGTTTAGATCGAGGTTAGGAATGGCTCCAGCTCCTCTAGCATCATCCGACTTTCCCGATTTTGGTTGGTCATTTCCATCACTTTGATTTTGTTGCTTTGAATCTGCACAAAAAACATTGCCACTAATAAATATTAAACATAGTCCTAAAAGAATAATTATTTTGTTCATTTGCTCTTCCTTTTTAACAACATTCTCCCTGCATTAATCATAATAACGAGTTGAGAAAAAATCAATCGGCAAGCTTGATCAAAAATAATTGATAAATAAAGTCAAACGGGTATGTTCAATCCTGGATGAAAGAATGATCACTACCCGTTTATTGTTTTTAAATCATATCGAAAAAAAGATGCTTACTGTTGCTTTGTTTGACTAGTTCCGGGCATTTGCTCTTGATCAGTAGAATCTTTGGGATATAATTCATAATTTTTCCACAATTGATCATGTGTGTAAAAATGTTTAAGCCCATTATCATCGCAGTCAGTTAGGGCTTGTTTGGCCTCCATTAATTTTTCTAATCCAAAATCAAAATTAGAATCAATAGTGGGCATGGTTGGAGTCGCCACAGGCCCTGGCTCTGGTGATCCTGTCTTATTGCTCTTAATGTGATCCTTGAGGAAGTTAGAAAGACGCTTGGAGTGATAATTCACATTAGCTTGAGTAGAATTTGGAGCTGGTGGATAATAGTCTTTATCATTTTGGGGGTCACTGGTTTCATCTGCTAACAGTGCTTGATTTAATTGTTTGTTATACTTTTCTAGTGATGACTTACAAGTATTTATTTCTTTTTTATTTTTGAGGACTTCATATATTCTTCTACATTTCTTTGTATTGAATTTCTCTTTCCAGACATAAAGGGGATGGGTTAATAAGCCTACAGCAGAGGTACCATATGTCGCATAAGATTCACCTAGCGCTTTTTCGTTCCGTACCCATTTTCCAGCTTTGGTAGGTATGACTACGTTATTAATGCTTTCCATATGGAGTAAGTTTGAACCGTGCTTGATCACTTTGTGATCGTGGGAAGGGCTTGTTGTAACTATTAAAGGTGGTTGTTTCATCCATGTTTCCAGCGTAATTTCTGAATTTTTTAAAGTAAAGTCGGTGTTGATTTTTCCGTTCTCAAAGGTTATAATTGATTTTTTTAAGAACTGCTCTGCTTCCTTATCAGTTATTTTCATCCGTTCCATTATTTTATCTTTGATCTGGGAAGAATAAATTTCTTCTAACCATGCGTTTGCTTCGTCGTATTTTGGAGATTTTTCTTCTGATGATGACAACAATTGCGTTAATCTTTTTTCTTTTGCTTTTTCCTGGATGAACTCTTTCATTATTCGTTCGACTCCAGGTGCCGATAACTTTTGGTCTATATTGATGATTTCTGTGTTGATGTCTGACATTGGGTTATTTTTTAATTGCGTCATCCTTGCATTTACAAATTGTTCCCATCGTTCCATCTTCTTCTTCACTTCTTCAGGAGTGAGGAGACGTTTGCTCATATCGCCGTAAGGGTCGCGTAGTTCTTTAAAGCTCCCAACGTTTTGAGGAGGTATAAGCTTGTCTCGGTCAAACTCCTTAGGCGGTTCTAATGTATCTGCACAAAAAGTATTGCTACTAATAAATATTAAACATAGTCCTAAAAGAATAATTATTTTGTTCATTTGCTCTTCCTTTTTTAAACAAAAAACTCCCAGTACTAATCATACAATGAGTTTTAAAAAAAGCAATCGGCAATCTTGATCAAAAATAATTGATAAATAAAGTCAAACGGGTTTGTTTAATTCTCTAAAACTCGGCCAAATTCACGTTTTCTTTAACCAGTCTGGTTAGTTGTTCAATTTTGTCAGTGTGTTCCATGTAGAGGAGCGGATGCATATCATCTACATTCTTGGCGGTTAGAAATGTTTCTGTTTGCACAGAAAGCAAGGGGATATTTTTTTGTTCGCATATAGTAATGACATTGCGAGATGGTAAAATCCCATTGCTTAGAATGAAGGCACTGGGGGTATGTTCCAGAGCGGCTAACATAATGTCAGAACGATCACCGCTGGTTATAATCAGGTTGTTGTCCTTGTTAAAAATATTTAATTTGTTAGCTTCAGTGACACTCATGGCACCAATATCGATATGGTCGACGGGATTAAGCAAATGGTCACTGCCGGTAATAATTTTTGCCATCAAATCATCGGCAATTTGCTGGACGGTCAATCTGCCTAAAGTTTTATCTTTAGGAACGACTCCCAGGATTTTAATACCAGTTTCCTTGATTTTTTCATGGTAGGTATTTTTAAAATCCTCAACATCGCTTACTTGATTGATAATGGCGCCTTTGATTTGGGATTTATTGAATTCTTTGGCCAGATAAGTCAGATCATCGATAATGATCTCAGGAGAGCCGCTGAGTACGGCAACGATGGAGGCATCTAGCATTTTGGCCAGATTTTTGGCATTTAGATGGACTGATGACCCGTAGGTTAAATCCTTGGCAGCCTCGATAAAAAGCAGGTCGTATTCTTTTTCAAGAAATGAGGCCATTTCGTTTAACTTTTCGGATAAGGAAGTTTCATCATACATATATTCCAGTTTGGCATGTTCAAAACCAACCGTCATGATTTCAGGATCGGGAGTGTAACTGAATATCTTTGTCATTAATGAAGCATCATGATCCCAAAGTCTTTTTTTCTTATACAAAAGCCTATCACCGAGGGGCTTCATATAAGCACATTTTTTGTTAATATTTTTTATTAAACCAAGAATCAAGCTTGTTTTTCCAGCATCTGGCCTGATTGATAAAAAAACTGATCTGTTGGCCTTCATGTATTTCTCCTTTATTTAGTAAGTAAAATTCTAACATCGACTGCTTTGACACCATCTTCCTCGTCGTAGGCAAGCAGAGGATTGATTTCGATATCAGTAATATCTTTGCAGCCGGATAATATTAATCCCACTTTTATAATAACCTCGATAACACCATCGATATCTTTTTTGGCCTCCCCTCTTACTCCCAGCAACAGCGGGTAGGATCTGCAATCTTTGAGCATGCCGGCAATCGTATGTTTGTCATAAGTGATGGAGCGAAAGGCGATATCCTTCATGACTTCCACATAAATTCCGCCCTGGCCAAACATGATGACCGGACCAAAGGAGGCATCGTATCTTCCTCCAATGATAGTCTCCACGCCAGGTTTTAACATTTCGGCCACTTCAACGCCTTTGATGTGGGCATCTGGTTTGTAGCGTCTTGAGTTGTGCAGTACTGCCTCGTAGGCATCAATCACTTCCTTTTCATTTTGTAAATCAAGGGCAAGTCCACCGGCATCACTTTTGTGGATAATATCTTTTGAGACAATTTTTAAGACCACGGGGTAGCCCATATCGTTGGCAGCGCTGATGGCATCTTTTAAATTGGTGGCCAAAACACTTTTGGGTATTGATACATTAGCCGCTTTCATGATTGCTTGAGCTTCATGGGCCAGTAAAAAAGTTCGATGATCAGCCTTGGCGGTTTTGACAATTTCTTTAACTTTTCCAATATCAACCCAATTGGCAATATCAGAAGGGGTGGAACTGCCATCCATAGGGGATTTTCTGTTTCTATAATCGGTATAGATTTTACCCAGACAGCTTACCGCCTGACCTATATCTGAATAAATGGGAACACCTTCGGATTTTAAAAATTTAATTCCTTCCTCAATGTCCTTGCCGCCCACAAATGAGTACACCACTGGTTTTTTAGCTCCGTGGGTTCGATGAATATCGAGAATGGTTTTTTTAAAGGTTTCACCGGTAAGTACCGAGGTCTCACAACCCAGGCAAATGATGGAATGGATATCCTTATGGTTGAAGGCATCCACAATACATTTTTCATAATCAATCATACTGGCGCCGCCAGTGATATCGATGGGATTTTTTACCGAGCCAAAACTGGGAACGGATTCCTTGAAGGCGCTTTCAAGGGTTTTAAGATCATCAAAAAGGTGAATATTGTTTGCTTCGCAGGCATCGGCAGCAAGCACACCAACTCCGCCGCCGTTGGTGATGATGATGGCATTTTCCCCCACAGGGTGGGAATTTTGAGATAAAAATTTGCACCAATCCAGGGCCTCTTGAATATCAATTGCCCGATGAACTCCGCATTGATTCATGATAGCTGCAAAAACTCCATCCGCTCCGGCCAAAGAACCGGTATGACTGGCAGCTGCCATGGCACCTCTTTTGGATCTTCCGGATTTGATAACCACCACCGGTTTAATCCGAGTGGCCTTCTTTAGTACTTCAATTAATCTTACCCCGTCTTTGACACCTTCCATGTACATGAAGATGACTTTGGTTTGTTCATCCTCCACCAGATATTCGATCAAGTCCGCTTCATCAATATCTGACTTATTACCAATAGAGATGATGGAGGATAGACCAATATTTTCCACTTGGGTTTTTCCGATCATGGCAATCCCCAGCGCCCCACTTTGAGTGATAATCGCCACATTTCCCGGGGTGACGTTGGGGGGGCCGAAAGTGGCGTTCATGCGAGCCTGGGCGGAATAGATACCAAAAATATTGGGACCTAGAATGCGCATCCCATGATTGTTGGCATAGGTCACTATTTCTCTTTCCAGTTTATTCTCGCCGACCTCGGAAAAACCGGATGTGATAATGGATAAAAATTTTATATTTTTTTTGGCACAATCTTTAACGGCATCAAAAACATAGGGGGCGGGGACCACGATGGTTGCCAAATCGCACTCTTCCGAAATTTCATCGACAGAGGTGAGCATTGGGATATCAAAAACTTTTCCACCTTTTGGATTAATCGGGAAGATTTTTCCTTCATAACCTGAATGAATCATGTTTCTAATTATACTATTCCCAATTTTACTAGGAGCAGCCGAAGCCCCGATTACCGCATGTCCACGTGGTTTAAATAGAAACCTTATATCAGGTTTTTGAGAGTTCACCTGTACCTCCCAGGTTTATATTAATTTTTAAAACGCATCTTCATTTCTTTACAAGTGGGATCTGTAACCATACTTTTTTGATTTATTTCAAATCCCATTTTCTCAAAAAGGTGCAGCATTGGCTTATTGTGAGAAAGTACTTCTGCGGTAAAACCAAGCAAACCTTTTCTTTGTGCCAGTTGAGTCAGATAACTCAATAATTCACTTCCAATACCATTATTTTGATATTCATCCCTGACTATAAACGCAACTTCCGCAGTGTGAGTGGGTTCATGCACACCATATTGGCCAACCCCTACAATAACTTCCCTTTCGTCATGCATGACTGTGGCAATAATCACCATTTCTTTGGTGTAATCAATGACCGCAAATTCCTGCAACCGTTCATGGGGCATATCTCTTCTATTGGAAATAAATCTTTTATATAGGGACTCGTCAGAAAGTGAATAAAAAAATGATTTTAAATTTGATTCATCTGATGGTTTGATCGGGCGAAGCATGACTCCAAAATTCTTTTTGGTGGTTCTAAAGATTGCCAGATCTTCTGGATATTCGCCGCGTTTGCCAGGAATGAAGGCCTGGTCTTTGTAGATTAAATTTAATCTTTTGGCCTCTTTTAAGAGGTTTGCCCGAAATTTGGGATGTGCGATTCCTATCAACTCCATGGTTCTTTCTCTGATGTTTTTTCCATGCAGATAGGCGATTCCAAATTCGGTAACGACGTAGTGAATATCACCTCTAATCAAGGAAGTTCCCGCACCCTCTGACAAGAAGGGGACGATTCTTGAAATGGTTTCATTTTCCGCAGTTGATTGAATCGTTAGAATGGTTCTACCCCGGGGAGCAAGTACTGCGCCTCTCATAAAGTCAGCTTGTCCCCCAATACCGCTATAAAATTGGGATCCCAGTGATTCGGCGGTAGCCTGCCCGGTCAAGTCGATTTGAAGTCCTGAATTGATGGCCACCATTTTTTCATGTTTGGCAATATTTAAAGGACTATTGGTTACGTTGATTGGTTGAAATTCTATGGACGGATTATTGTCTAGAAACTGGTAGGTCTCTTTTGAGCCCATACAAAAGGAAGCTACGGTTTTGCCGGGGTTGACGGTTTTGAGCTTGTTATTGATCACATCGGATTTGATGAGATTAACCAGTCCGTCAGTGAATAATTCGGTGTGTACGCCCAGATTTTTTTTCCCATTTAAGTTGGCCAAAATGGCGTTGGGGATTGATCCGTATCCGACTTGGATTGTGTCACCGTCTTGAATAAGGTTGGAGACATGCTGACCAATTTTTTGAATAACGTTGGAATCAGGGTCACCATGATATTCTAAAAGTGGTTCATCATGATGAATGACATATTGAATACGTTGCAAGTGAATAAAACTATCGCCGTGCACTCTGGGCATATTGACGTTCATCTGGGCAATAATGATTTTGGCAGCATTAGTCGCCGCTCGCACGATATCCACACTTATTCCCATTGAAACATAGCCATGTTCATCAGGTGGAGACACTTGAATAATGGCCACATCCACGGGAATAATTCCTCTTTTAAATAAATCAGGCACCTCGGATAGAAAAATAGGTGTATAGTCTGCCATCCCAGAATTGACAGCATCCCGGTTGGAGTTGGCCACAAAAAAAGAATTTTGTCTAAAATTTTTTTTGAATTTACTATCTGTATAGGGCGTGAGTCCGAGAGACCAAACATGCATGACTTCGGCATCAAAAATCGCCTTGGGGTTTTTTTCAACATAATCAACCATGGCCTTAATGGTATATTGAGGTTCTGCACATCCGGTTGCCACGAAAATCTTACTGCCCCTTTTGATGCATTTAAAAATTTCATCTTCGGGCAAAAATTTATCTGGCATTAATTTTTTAAATTTTTCTATATGGGTAAGTTTATCGTTCATAATGGCTGTCTAAGTTGTTTCAAATTGTGTGTGAATGGTATCACAGTTGGTCATTGAAGTGAATACAATTATAAAATAGGACTTAAAAAATTATCTACTTAATGGGTGATAACGCATTGAATGGACGGCGATCATTATTGATCAACCATTAAAAGTCTTCGATAAGCTCTACCATCCAGGGATGATCAACATAAGGATTTCTAACTTTTTGAATTTTGAATATTTCTTCGTGTCGCCATTTTTCAAATTCATCGACGGGGTCCAGTTGGTGCCATTTTTTTAAAAAAGCCTCCTCTGTATCTGAGATGTTTAAACCATACCTGGTAGAAAAATAAAAAATCGAGCGGGCCACATTTCCCTTATGCATATCGGGTGGTTCAAAATAGCGGGTGGCTTGAGTGGTATCGAGGTAGCCAACTTTGGTTCCAGGGCAGGTGGTGGTGGAAATAAACGCAACTTCCCCAAATTCCAAATTGTTGCGGGTGGTGTTGATACCCGGGGAGGTCGGGTAGAGGGCATGGAGATCAGATTTTTGCAAAGTATGGGGATACGTGTTTGAAAACCTGCTTTGGGGCCATGTGTGTTCGGTATTGATGAAGCGACTATTGGGGATGATGTCAACTCCGGGAATCGGTCCTTCTGGAAAGTTTGAAGGTCCCAGTAGATGCTGACAATAAACACAATTAATATAATAAGCTTCCTGGATCTGTTCCAGATGAAGGTAGCCAAATATTTTTTTCCGGGCGGTTGAGTAGTCAAAGGAGAGATGGTGAAAGCAAGTACGATCGTCCTTTTCGCATATGCAGCTTGATCCAATTTGATCATAGGAATGATCATCAGTGAGATGATAGGAATCAAGAACCTGGTGGAGATAGTCTTTCAACGTTATATTGGTCAAGTTGCCGTTTTGAATGTCTTCAAATTTTTCGCCGTAATAATAATTTTGATAAGATGCCCAGATGGATGAACAAAATAAGAAAAGAAATAATGGATAGACAATCCGTTGCTTCAAAAACTCCTCCGTGAAGTCTTTACTTAAGAATAACACTTATAAAAACGAAAATTACAGTAAAAAAAACTTAAAACTTCTTTAATTGAATAATTTTTAGCAGAATTTTTATGAATGAATCCGATTATTGCGAAAATAAAGGACCATATCGGTTGCGACCATCAATGAATTAAAAACATACAGATAGATAACCAGGTCATTGGAATAATATATTTTGTGAAGCATACCCATTATATAACCAATAAAAACGATTATTAAAAAAAGCAAACTTTTTCCTTTGTTGCTCTTTGATTGATAAGATTTGTAGATGGAAAAAGGCCATGCTGATCCAAAACAGATCAGCATGATGACTTCAAATATGCTCACTACCAAACTCCTCTGGTTATCCTACCAATTTAAGCAAGTGAGATGGTAAATTATGAGATTGGGCCAGGGTTGAAATACCTGCTTGCTGGGTGATTTGCGAGGAAACCAGTTTGGTGGCCGAGTCGGCGATATCCGTATCTTCCACTTGGGAGAGGGCCTTGGTTTGATTTAGTTTCATGGTATCAATATTATTGGAGGCAGAATGGAGTCGGCTTTGAATGGCACCCAGGGATGCTCTTTGCTCGCTGACCATATTGATGGCGTGATCGATTGATTCGAGTGAATCAAGTGCATCTGATTTATCAGCGACCGAGACCCCGTCTATATCCAAATTTCCGGTGGAAGCATCCAGGCCCGCATTTTCAAATTTTATTACATTCTCGTCACCTTTAAAGGTGCCGACTTGAAATTCCATTTCATCCACGTCCTTATCGCTTGATAAAAGAGAGATGCCGTTAAAGATGGTGCTATTGGAGATTCTATCAATTTCTTCCTTAAGCTGTTGGGTTTCCAGATCAACCAACTCTCTTTCATTATCGCCTACGGTATCGGAAGCAGATTGAATGGAAAGTTCTCTGAGTCGGACTAAAATATTGGAAATTTCACCCAAGGCACCTTCTGCGGTTTGGATAACTGAAAGGCCATCTTCAGTGTTTCTGCCGGCCTGACTGAGACCCTTGATCTGTGCACTGAGTTTGGTGGAAATGGCGAGCCCGGCAGGATCATCAGAGGCGGAATTGATTCTTTTTCCGGAAGAAATTTTTTCCATTTCCTTGGTGACATCATTACCTGTTTTTTTAATGTTGGACTGAATGACTTGTGAAGCAATGTTGGTTTTAAATCCAATACTCATATTACATCTCCTAGAAACCGTGGATAAAAGCAAAATTATTCCGGCCCATTGAATCATGTTCGGTTGGTTCAACAGAATACTTGAGTGAAATTGTCAGAAAAAATGATTTTTCATTGTTATTATCAATAGTTATCTGTCGAATGGAAATCCGTTGAATTCATTTTGACTAGTTTATCTCCGTCAAGAAGTGCATTAATAATAACCCCGGAATAAGGTTTAAATTCCGGTTAAATATGCTAATATCTATCAATATGCTAGACAATAAAGATTTTTTCACAAGTGAAATTGAGCTTGATAAACTTATCCTGGGAGATCGGGAGTTATTATCAAAATTTGTGTCCAAATATGATAGAGAGCTGAAAAATGCTGCCAAAAGGATGAGATTTTCCGGCGAGCGCTTGGAAGACCTAGTTCAGGCCACCTGGATTTGTTTTTTTGAAAGTGTGGAGCGGTTTCAAAAACAATCCCACATTAGAACTTTTCTTTTTGGTATTTTACTGAACAAGGCCAGGGAAATTTGGAAAAAAGATAAAAGGGAAACCTTTTTTGAGGATGATAAAATATTGGAAGATATTGTAAACCGGTCCCAAAGTGAATGTAATCATTGTCATTACTGTAATTGCTTGGTGGGACCTGAAAAGCAACTTAACGCCAAACAACTATTGGCGCAATTGGATCAGTCCTTTTCTCATATAGACGAAAAATATGCCAAGATTTTTTATGACCGGGTGGTGGATGAAAAAAATGTGGATCATCTGTGCCGGGAGAATCAAATCACCCATTCCAATCTAGGGGTTATCATTCATAGAGTAAGAAAAAAATTAAACCAGGATTTTTCCCGAAACTGATTATTCTAAAGACGTTATAATTAAAATGATACTATAATGAGTGCTATGAGTAGAAATGGGATCTCATACTGGTTGTTGGCAGTTGTATTTTTATACAACCTTTCTATCTCTTGGCCTTTTTTTTCTTACAATTTTTCAAAGCACACTCCGGTCGTAGAAAACGACGAATTTTATAATTTTCTTGGTGATCTTCCTGGTGCCAACGGGAAAAAAAGTTTTAAAACTATTTTTCAAATAGATTTTCTCATTTTTGATCTGATGCCGGTTGTTCCTGTTAAAAACGAGCTTCGTAAACTTTATGCCCGTCATTTAACTTCATTTATAAAAGTTTCCACCTTTTATAATTATCTGCATACGGGCATCAGTCCGCCCACAGCTTCCTAAAGATGATTTTTTCTTGCATTTGAAAATGAATTATTTTTATTTTTCCCGGATCCAGGTTTCGAGGGAAAGGAGCTTATCATGCATTCAAATAATAATGATCAAAATAACGATAAAACTAAGGGTAGTAATATTCCCTTATATTTGATTTCCATTGGATCAGTGGCCTTGTTGGTTTATCTGATTGTTTCGCAGTATATGCAAAATCATTAGCTAAAAAGCCTGGGGAAGGTTATCCCCGGGCCTTTTTTTAATGACGATAACCACAGATTGATGTTCACCCAGGTCAAGACCAAGAGTGTCTTCGCTCGAAAATGTAATCTGAACCTTATCAGAAGGAAACTCATCCTTAAAAGCATTTCTGGAAAACTCAAACTCTCCACTGAATTCAATATTGTTTTTTGCCAGATTGATTAAATATTGTCCACCTTGAGAGGAGTAGGCATAAAGAATTGAGTAGGGATATTGATCGCTATAACGAAGCATAAAAATATCTTCTCCTTTTTGGTGGCCTTGAGGTTTGAGAAATCTGGTTTCCCCGTAGCGCAGCAGTGGATAATTTTTTCGAAGATGGATCATCTCTTTGGTAATTTCATAAATTTCTTGATTCCAGCCCGGATCTCCCGGCCAGATCATCATAGGCCGGTTGAAAGGATCACCCCCTATGCCAAAAAGTCCGTTTAATTCTGGATGGTAAGGTAAGGCCAGCGAGGTTTCCATTCCATACATCAAAAGCGGAACCCCTCTTGCCGTTAAAAGGAATCGAACAGCGCTACCATAGAGAGTGTCGGGCATATCTTTTCCATTATTATGTGGATAGGCGGTTTTTAGCCGGGGCATATCATGACTTTCGAGGAACGTTATCCAGCTTTTTTGATCTTCGTAGCTTATGTTTTCATATTGAAAGTGTGGCAATGGTATTTCCAGTGGATTGGTAAAGAAAATGGAATTGATCTGCTTGCTTAAGTCAAATTGATCCAATTTTTTAATCACCTTGGGGTGATTGATTCCCATGGTTTGTTCCTCCAGTGTTTGAGTTGTTCCGTACCAATTGCGTTCATTGGAGAAAAATTGGCGAAGAGGAATGCTCAGTCCGAAATCAAACATAGAGGAATTTTGCATTTGAGAAATATAATCAAGGCTGTCTTTTTCCCGGAGTCCGCCATCAAAATATTCCCCGATTAATATGGCTTTTTTGGGAAGATTTGGGATTTTGGTTAAAAGATCATTCCAGACATAATCCACCCTTTGTTCAAGCGATTTCCAGAAGTGATTATTGACGTGCTTGATGGCATCCAACCTGAAACCGCGAATGGGAACATTGTCTTTTACTGATTGGTTGTCGGTATTAAAACGCAGCCAAAATTCAACCGCATCGAGCAGATAACGTTTTACATGCTCATAGTTTTGATTAAGATCCGGTATTCCTCCAGACATGCGACTAAGTTCTTCAAAGAGCTTGGGGGGATTTTTAGAAAAATCTATATCCATGGGGGGATTGAACCATGCATCAGGATCATATTGGTGGGTACTTTGATCGATGCCTCTTGCCAGTTTAATTCCATGTTGGTAGATGGCCCCTGTTTCAGGGAAGGTATCACTATCAGGATTAGTGTGGCTGCCTCTAATAAGTTGCTTGGTAACCAAATCGTAAGGCAGCGGGGAGGTATGATTGAGGGTGATATCTAAAATAATACCGATATCATATTTATTGGCCTCCACTAAAAGTCGTTTAAGGACATCAAACCTGTTTTCATAACTATCCTTGGAACTTCGCCAATGCTCATCTATTTCAAACCAATCAATTGTCCAATAACCATGATAGCTGGTTATCATATGAGCTTGTTTTTTATTTACAATGGATAGATCTTCGTTGGGTTTGGTGTGGAGAGTATAGTTACTTTTTGGATGAAAAATCCAGCCATTGGCATTATCCATAATTGGCGTAAGCACCAATTGGGTAACTCCCAAATCGGCCAGATAAGGTAAACGTTGGATGATCCCTTCAAGATCACCTCCAAAGTATTGCCCCATATACCGCTTGGATGGATCATATTCTGATTTGATGAGAGCGTTGTTTATTTGATTATATAACACGGTTTCTTGCACCATTTGCCGGGGATCGGATTTATTTTTAGATTTAAGATGAGAATTATATTTTTGAAAATAAGCATCGGTATATTTGATTTTGTTTTTAAGCTGGTCGGCTAGTTTTTCTGATTTATTATCGAATGCATATTCGGGAATATTATTACCGCTATCCCCATCTTGAAAACGATCAACCAGGATGTAGTAGAGAATATCGTTTTCAAGACCTCCTTTGGAGGAGGCGTACCCGTTGGCGAAAATCAGTAGCATCAGGATGAAAATTTTAGTTCGCATCAATTACCTCTGCTTCTTCCATACCTCTTAAAAGCAGGTCAAAATTGGGAAAATCGGTCAAGCGAACACCATCCTGACTGGCAGTTTCCCCGATTTGTTGGAGATTTTTATAGGTTTGGGAAAGATCATCCAGTTTCTTGGTATCATCGCTATCTTCCTGGGCATTACTTTCAAGAGAGATTCTAAATGCCTCTAGGCCAATGATAAGATCAGTATATTGATTATTGGATTGGTCATTTTCAAGGGAGCCTGTTTGCATCAGATCCCATTTATTAAAAAGGGTATCCATTTGTACCCAGTCAATTTCGTTGGTTCCACTGAGCTGATCATTTATTTGATTGGAGACTTGGGCAATTTGGGCCGGATTCATTTCCCCCACTTGGCGAAAGTAATCGATTTTTCGATCCCTTAAAATTTGCTCGACACCATGGTCAAGCCGGGGGGCCAGGAATCCAACCGCCAATGATCCTACTAAAAGTCCCAGGCTGTTTTGAAAACTTAAAAGATTGTTTTTATTTTTTAAATAATTAAACACTGAGGTAATGGGTTTTAAAGAAAAATTTGATAGGGATGATTGACTGGAAACATTCAGCAAGGAGTGAATATCATCAAGACAACCGGTATTGGTTTTAAATTTTGTGGCAAAACGCAGACTATTTTTTTCAAGTAACCGGCTCAGATGACTGCCACCATTTAAAAGCATCTCTGAACTGTTTTTTCCCCAGATAAAACCAAAATAACTTGAATAGGCAAGAGTTAGAAATTTTGAATAATCAAAATGAGTCACGACCTCCCAATGAAAAAATTGTCCGGTATGAGAATATAAAAATGCCATATCGGGTGCCATCCATGAAATGGACGCCACCGAAGCTATTTCCACCATTTTGTAAATAATTTCTTTAAGTGGCATATGGTAGTGGGTCGTGGATAAAAATTCGCCAAACCATTTAGGCAGATATTTTCTGACAAAATCAATGGTGGGGGTTGCAGGGATGTGATGTGGGGGAAAAAGGGTATCCATAAGAGGAAAAAGATGTTTTCTGATGAGCTTGTCGCCAATTATTTTAAAACCCAGATAGTTAAAGGATACAAATGCCATGATCGAATGGGCATTGGCCGCATAAGCAAGTGGCATTCCGGTTAAACTCATATAGGCCATGTTGGCACCCATAAAAAATAGCCCATGCCCGGCCAGCTCTTTAATCACGGTGGCATAGGCCTTGGTGGTTTTTTGAAGCAGATCATCACTGGTGGCGGTGACCCATTTTTTTACAAATTTGTAAGCGACTTCATCGAGTTGGGAGGCATTCAGCCTTATTGGTTCCAGCGCCGGGTATTGGTAATTAGGATGAATTTTTTTAAAAAGATCCACCAGTTCAGGCATTAAATTATAACGGACCTCTGCTTGATAACGTCCCAGCCAGTGCAGAAGATATTGCATTTTATCTGATTTATTTAAAGCCGTAGGAATATTGACTTTATAAATTCTTAAAATTTTCTCCAGACTATTTTCCATTTCGGGATGATTCAGTAAAATTCCCACCAGTACCAGTGGAAGAAAAACTTGCATGAATTTGGAGTAGGCCATGACCTGTCTGTTATCGTAAGGGGCGTAAGCTGGAATTTCATTTGGTTCATTATCAATTGTATTAAAATAGAGAATATCATGATTTTGGGAGGGGGGATTGTCCGCCAATCCGAGATTGCTGTTTACTAAAAGCAGTACTAATAAAAGGATGATCATCCTCTTCCATGCAAGGAGAAATATATTCCCTTTATTCTTCATATCTAAACACCGCTATATTTAAACCATCCATGGTGAGGTTGGTTCCATTATTTTCCATTATAATTTGTTCAGGTGTTCCCCCTTCCACTAACTCTTGTATCTTTTTCCATTGGCTGCCGGATTTAATGGTGTTAGTGAGTTCGGGAGGTATTGTTAATTGAGAGTTTTCCACCGGGTCAAGGGAACGATTAATCAGAATGAGTAATTTATTTTGGGGATTTGATTTATCAGTTCTAAAAATTGCAATGGCATGCTCTCCCAGCTGACTGGCCTTGATCTCAATGTTGGGATAGATATTTCTTGGTGGTGATGTCTGAAGGGTGGTGGTTTCTAGATAGAGTTTTCTCATCTGTTTCATAAAATTGATATATCGTTCTATCTTGCTTGAAATGACGTTTCTATCCAAACCAGTAAGTTCAACTAACTGTTCAATTTCCTTTTTAAGATCAGCTAGCTGGAAGACCATTTCAAAATTGTGAAGATCATCTGCTGTTTTGAAACGCAGATGATGGAGTGTGGTCATATAAGCTGCATCAGAACCAAACAGGGCGGTTAATTCGTGGGTGGCAATTTTCCAGGTAATAAAATCGGCCAGTTTTAAAGGAGACAATCTGCCGGTATCCAATAATGCTTTCGACTCATCCAGTGCCAGTTGACCTAAATGTTTGCCATCCAAGCTTCTGCCGCTGAGATATTGCGCACCTTTTTCCACATTATCATGGCTGGCTGCCATCCCGACTCCCAGGCGAGTATTGCTTCCGGTGGCATGATTGAGGGCATGGACAATCTCGCCGATACTTTTTTCATCAACGCTTGAATAACCAACCCATGGCTGGTAGGTGATTTTTCCAATGGCTTGTGCTTGAGGAGTGTGCGCCTTGGAAAATGCCTCGCTGATCACTACCAAATTGGGGCAATAGTGATCAATAGCGGTGACCAGTTCTTCTATAAAAACTGCGCCATAATTTTTGTCAAAGTTATCCTTGATTGAATCAAGCACGGCCAGGATGGTTTCTTGATTAACTGGTCTATGGGAATTTTTACCCAATTCAATCAAAGTGTTCACAAACTCATCAATCCCTTGGGGATGAGCAAGTTTGGTAATATCAAAATATTTTAAAAAACCGTTAATATGATCAAGGTTTAATTGGGGCAAATGTTCCTTGCCATAAATATTTTCAATAAAATTCTGCCTGATTAATGGATTAAAAAAGGTTTTCCCTTCATATTGTGCCAAAATGCCATCAATAAAATCCAAGCGAATGGCCCGTAATCTCAACTCTTTTGCCAGTCGCAAGACGTTGTCAATAAGTTGACCTCTGATGTTTGGATTCTCCAGATTTTGCATGAAAGTTGAGTAGTCTCTAAAAAGATAGGGGGTGGAATGATAATAGAGATAGTTATTATGGCGGTCTTTGATGACTTGCTTGCCAATGACCGAGCTGTTTTTCACTTCGTGGGCTACCACAATATCCGGGATCAGTTCCATTCCCATTAACCTCATTTCATCTACTAATTCTTTTACTTCTCTCCAACTGCCAAGCTGAATATCAATGGCCTGACCGGCCACCAGATAAGTGAATTTCCAATTGGGAGAAGCAAAATCAGAAACATTAATTTGAATCACTGCTTGCAGTGAATTGATGCCTTCCTCTTTGAGTTGGACTAAAACCCCAGAGTCAATAATTCTTCGGGCAAGTGAAACATCGATCAGATCGCGGGTTTCTTTTGCCGCAAATTGTCCTTGTTTGAAATTGGGTAAAATGGCCGGTAGTGGAATATCTCCGATAATCAGTGGTTGATCAAGCAGTTTGGGAGGGGCGGTTTTCCATTGGTAGTCAAGATCAGGGGTTAAAGATCGAAAATCGAAAAGGGTTATTTCGTTGGGCATATCTTTAAGCGCCGGGGTTACCGGGACGTCATGATCAATCAAAAATTTGGATGGCAGTTCGGTCGCCACCTTGGCGTTATATTCAATCGTCTTGACTGGATGCGGGTCAACAAAATAGCGCCATGATTTTCCTTTATCGGAGGAAATTCTATAAATATAGGGGGTATTGGGCCTGATTTTTTTTATTAAGTTTGACCATTTTTTATTTTCCTGGTCAAAAAGCATTTTTTCCCAAGACGAATTAGGCCGATCAAAAATTTTCATTTCAACTATCGTCTGGTTCAAGTCAGCATCAATCATAGGTACGATGTCTTTTAAATAAATAATAAAATTGATATCAAAGTCATCTGCCTTTCTTATGTTCATCATTCGGAGTGAATAATTTTCGAAGGGATAGTTATCAAATAAAGTAAGATTATTTTTAGTCCGTTTGAGTTGGTAGGGTCTCTTTGAGTAAGTAAATGCGTTGGGATCACTTACTTCCACCCATTTTCCATTGATATCCTTGTATCGAAAATAATATGAGCGATTTGGCCCTATTAACATTCGGTGAGACCATTTGTTATTGGAAGGATCAAATTGCATAGGAATCCAGGCCTTGAAAAAAGGCAATATGGAGTTGGGATTTCTCAGTTGAACCTCACTTCCAAACGTTGGTGGCAGATAGAGTGCCAAGGTCATATCAAGTGAACCATTGGCAGTTATTTCATGAATCACCGGGCCAAATTGAGGCACTATCTCTGGCTGAACTGCTGGTTTTAAATTGCGCTCGGTTTTTTTCAAAAAAACATCCATAAGATTGTAACAAGTGGATGCTAAAAGAGAATTTGATAGGATTATGAACAACCATAAGATAATGGTGGGCTTGATTAATTTATACCCAATATAATTTCTATCAACCATAAGACCTCTTCCATATGAGGATAGTATCATAGCGCAAGGTGTTAATCCGCTCTTTTGTTTTACTGTGTAAAATTGACACAGTGCTGCAATGCCACTTTGTAAATGGGTTTATTTAATTGAAATTATATGGATTTTGATATTTTTCAAGCTTTTTAATACAATAAAATAAGTGTTTTAGACAGATTGCCAAAGTTATGTAACTTTTTTTGGTATTTCAAATATAACTATAAATTCTGCCTGAATTTAGTCGGTATAATAATGCATACAACTGCATAATTATCCGTAGTAAAATGCAGTTGACTACATTTTACTACGGTTGTAAAATTGATTTATTCTATGGATTTAAAAATAAGATATCTTCATAATCCCGTGACCGTTGATCTTAAAGAGAAAATGGTTTTTATTGGAGGCCCCAGACAGGTTGGTAAGACAACCATGAGTCGATCAATAGCAGGTCTTGCCACTTATTTAAATTTCGACAATCTTCAAGATAAAAAAATCATATTAAAAGGCCAATTTTTTCCAAACTATAGTGGGCTTGTCATCCTTGATGAAATCCACAAATATCGTTTGTGGCGTAATCTAATCAAAGGGGAATTTGATAAATTTTACCCCGACATTAATTTTTTAATTACAGGATCAGCGCAGCTTGATTATTTTAGAAAAGGTGGTGATTCGTTGGTTGGACGTTATCATTACTATCGTCTGCATCCTTTTTCCGTGTCTGAACTTGATAAGAACTATTCACGTTCTACCTTGGAAGATTTGTTCAATTTTAGCGGTTTTCCTGAACCTTTTTTCAAAGCAAATACCCGGGCACTCAAGCGATGGCAAATGGAGCGTATTAATCGTGTGGTGGAACAGGATGTTCGAGATCTCTCAATGATTAAGGATATCTCTAACCTTACATTACTAGCAGAAATCCTGCCTTCGCGGGTCGGGTCTCTTTTATCGGTAAAAAGTTTAGCCGAGGATCTCATGGTGTCTCCTCATACTATCAACAACTATCTTGATATTTTTGAAAATATTTATCTCTCATTTAGAATATATCCCTACGGTGTTCACAAGTTAAAGGCCATTAAAAAAACCCCTAAAATATTTCTCTGGGATTGGACTCAGGTAGAAATGAAAGGACCGCGTTTTGAAAATTTAGTGGCGTCTCATCTTTTAAAATACTGTCATTTTCACACTGATTATAACGGCGATAAAATGGAGCTAAGATTTTTAAAAGATGTCGAGGGGCGTGAAGTGGATTTTGTTGTTTTAAAAAATAACAAGCCTCAATTTATGGTGGAATGTAAAAGTGGTGATCGTGCCTTGTCACCATCCCTTTCCTATTATCAAACTCGTCATAAAATTCCGATGGCCTACCAGGTTCATATGGGGACGCAAAAAAAAGGTAATCCTCTTAGAGGTGGAATGCTTCTTCCTTTTACAGAATTTTGTAAAGAAGTCCAACTGGTTTGAGAAGGGAAGAATTCGTAGATTTCATAATATATTTATTTATGCGGGAGTGCGGTTGAGCTTAAATTTACCTGGTCATTTTTTTAATCACCTCTGTCATGGCTATACCTACTGGCTAAAAAACTTATAATAAAAGCTGAATGCTTTTACTGTAAATATTGGAATATTTCGTTGTTTCAATTGGTTATAAAATTGACAAAACGGTGCAAATAGTAGAAATTACTAACACGGTTGCGTGATGCAACCGATATGATATAATAGGGAAAGTGATGGGGCTAACAGAGAACAGAAGATTGTTCTTTAGAATTAGAGGCAAGTGTAGGATTTTAATATCTAGCCATGCCTTTAAGGATCATCCAGAACGTAATTTTACTAAGCAAGAGTTGGTAAATTTTGTAAAGCGAGGAGCTGGTAGTTTTCAAAAAAATGACTCGGCTATGGCAATTTCTGGATCATATCAGTTTTTAGTTAGGGATGACGAGGAAAGACCATGCAAATTAGTAATACTCATTGAGGAGGAAATTATAGAGGGAAGCAAAGGAGGGCCACCCAATAAGGAAACTATCATAAAGGCATGTAGTGCATATAGGGAGGTAAACAATGAAAGCAATTAAAGTTCCAAAATTTATGCATGTAGATAATTTTGGTAAATTTGAATTTTCTGATGTTGAGATTTTGTTTGATCCTGCAGTAAACGAAATTACTCCTTTGACATTTAATCAAAATGATAATGAGTATTATATTGATGATGTTGAAATTGCTAGGTTATCGCTTTTATCTGCTAATAGATTTTATGACAATAGAGCAAAGGAAATTATACTTGGTATAAACCCCTTAACAACATTGGAATTAAAAGGAATAAAGGATTTTTTTGGTGTTAGTGGTTCTGATTTGGGGGAGCTGATAGGTTTTAATAAGTCTAGTGTGAGTAGAATTCTCAGGGGAGAGCAGCCTATTATGCCAGATACGGCCAAATCATTAATTAATCTTTTAAAACAAGAGTTAATTAGCCCGGGATATAGCAGGATTGTTCTTTTTAATTATAAGTCTTATTGTCCTGTTGGGGTACCAAAATTATTGAATATTTCCCTTGAGGAAATTGCAGAATATTTTATCCGAAAATTTGATGAACGTGAAAGTCCCATAACTCATTTAAAACTTCAAAAGTTAATTTATTATTCTCTAGGAATTGGTTTTGGAAGATATGACGTTAAGTTATTTGATGAACCATTATTTGCCTGGCAACATGGACCAGTGGCAAAGACAATATACGATATGTTTTCAGATAACGGAAAAAATCCACTAGATTCAAATCCTCATATAGATTTAAGCAAAATTATTTCAGATGAAACGGTCTATAATATTTTAGAGGAAACTATTGCAATTTATGGAATCTATGATGCTTGGATTTTAAGAGAGATGACTCATAATGAAGCTCCATGGGTTGAAACTCCAAGGAATTCAGTGATTACTGATGAAAAAATGACTGCTTTTTTTAAGAGAGTTGTTTTTTAAAATGTATAACAATTAATTTTTTGAACATCGTTAGTTTATTTCAAGGTAAGTAAAGTCGTTAAATGCATAACTATCTGTAATTGATCAAAAAAATCAATATCTGCGCATAGCGACTTGTGCGTAAGTTTTGCGTAAGTTATACTGTCTTTGGTTGTCTGAAATATTCATTAACAAGTTTTTTCCAGGACGGGGAGGTCGATGTGACACATTACGAGTATTTGAATTTGATTTACAAGGACGGGGTTTGGGGAAAGCAGGTTGCTTGTGGATTATTTGGAATTAAGGAGGATCATTTTGAGTCGTATCAATCATTGGATGAGCGCTTTATTAAAAACAAGACCTCCACTTTTTTCTTTGAGGCCACGGGATATTCCATGGAGCCAATGATTTTTGAAAGAGATATTTTGATTGTGGATAGGGCCATGACACCGGTTAGTGGGCAGATTATTGTGGCCGCCATAAATGGATCTTTTGTCTGTAAAACTTATATTAAAAAAAGAGAACAGGTGATTTTGCGGTCGGAAAATAAAAAAGTGAAGGATCTGCTGATTACAAGTGAAATGGAGATGCATCTGTTTGGAGTCGTGATCGGGATTTATAGAAAATGTCCGGTATTTGATTGAGAGAAAAAATGTACGCATTAATTGATTGCAATTCATTTTTTGCCAGCTGTGAACGTTTATTCCGGCCTGATTTAATTGGGAAACCGATTATTGTTTTATCCAATAACGATGGTTGTATTATTGCCAGGAGTAAGGAGGCCAAGCAATTTGATATACCCATGTGTGCGCCTTTTTTTAAGGTAAAAAATATTTGTGAGAAAAATGAGGTGGCGGTGTTTTCGTCTAATTTTTCTCTCTACACCAACTTGTCTGATCGGGTGATGCAAACTCTTTCAATGTTTACTCCACGGATGGAAGTTTATTCGGTGGATGAAGCGTTTTTGGATTTAGATGGTATCACCAGTAGAAACTATGAACGATTAGGGCGGGAAATAAAATATACGGTGGAAAAAAATGTTGGAATCCCTGTGAGTGTCGGAATTGCTCCAACCAAGACGCTATCCAAAGCGGCTAACTTTGTGGCTAAAAAAAATGATCGATATAACGGGGTTTGTGAACTTTCGCAAAAATTTCATCAAGATGATTTGCTTGCAAGCGTTCCTATTGGGGATGTTTGGGGGATTGGAAAAAGCTTGGCCTTGAAAGCGAGAGGGTATGGAATGAATACCGCTAGGGATTTCAGGGATTTTAAAAATGAAAAATTGATTCTTAGTGTATTTACTAAAGTGGGATTACAGAGGAAGCAGGAGTTAATGGGGATTCCTTGTTTTGAGTTGGAAACAAAGATTAATAAAAAAAAAGAAATATCAGTGTCGAGAACATTTGAAAGTACCATACACACAAGATCATATTTAAAAGAAGCAGTGTCATGCTTTATGGCCTCTGCTGCCTCCAAATTGAGGGAGCAGAGGTCTGTTTGCGGTAGCGTGGAAGTATTTTTTAGAACCAATCCCCATAACGATTCTATGGATCATTACGCCTCCTCTCAAAAAAAAGTTCCAGTTCCCACCGCTGATACCATGAAATTAATTAAAATTGCCATGGAGTTGGTAGATGAGGAATACAAGCTCGGGTATCTGTATAAGAAGGCCGGAGTTCGGTTGGGAGATTTTTTTGATGAGGATCATTACCAGGTGGGACTTTTTGAGAGCGGAGATGGTCAAAAATCAAAGGTGTTGATGGAGCTTATTGATACGATCAATGGGGCCTTTGGAAAAACGCTTATTTCGCCGCTTGCCTGCGGGGTTGGCAAAGCAGCGTACAAGATGGCACGCAGTTTTAAGTCACCTGATTATTTGACTAACTGGAGCGATTTACCCAAAGTGGTCTAGATAAGCTCACTTTATAAATCTACTGCTTCCGCTCAAATTAATTAGGGCTTTTTTTTAAGTAAAAAAAGATGCAAGGTCTTGATCTTGTCTGGCAGGATGAGAAGGCCTAGAGATATCAAGATAAGATATATATAGACGGCGATACCAAGGGGATGATGATTGAAGGAGGCTTCGAAATGGAATCGATTGGCTTCCAGTACGGCGTGACCAAGGCCACACAGGGGGCATTTAATGGAGAAGAAAAAATAAGAGGGGCATTTAAGCGGAATATATTGGAGCAGGTGATCCTTGGTTCTTATAAAAAAATGCAGCGTAAAAAAACCTAGAAAGAGAATTCCAATGATGCGAGGAGAGTGTATTTTGAGGAACTGGTTTTTTGTCATGGACCGTTATTATTTTTAAAAACGATTATTTCTTTTTTAAATAGACAATGAACTCATTAAATTGATCCTTTAAATCAACAAAAAAATCCTTTTCTCTGAACTGAGCTTCTTTTAAATTTCCTTCCGAGATAATTTCTTTCATAGTTCGTTTAATGCTATAAATCGGACCTGCAATTTTGTGAGATAAAAGCAAAGCTGCGATAAAAACAAAGCAACTTAAAGCTAAAAACGCAATGATTGCAATCCAGAAAGCGTAGAAGTTAAAATTAGCCACCATGACCGAAAGGCCATGATCAGGAGGAAGATTTAATAAGGAGATTTCTGCAAATAAAGGGCCTAGGAGAGTAAAGACTATAAGTAGAAAAATGGCGTAGATAAAATAGAAAAATCCAAAAAATTTGGTGATGATATTGGCCTGGAATTGTTTATTAATAAATAAATGTTTTCTCTTATTTTCCATAAACCTACCTACAGGATGATCGTTTGTCCCAAAACACAACTGGTCATTTTCTTTTGTTTACTTTCATATTCCACACGGAGAATTTTAAAATATTTAAGTGGTTTATTCTCAAAGCTGTCAAAAAATAACATTTGAAAAAGCAGGGTCAGTTGGTTATTTTCCTGGTAAATTTGTTGCAGGGTCATTTCTTTTAAGAAGACAGCATTTGAAATTTTTGCCCCAACCGATAATTCTGTATAATCGTTGGAACTTTGAATTTTATTAAATTTTTGCGGTGTGAATGATATTTTTACTTTGGAAAATGTATTAATACAGGATTGTTGATTGGCCAGACTTGCTTCAATCAAATGTAACGTTTTTTTTAACGGGAGGGATTCTGTATCCAGACTTTTATGATATTTCTTGCTAAGGACAAAAACTCCACCAAGTAAAAAGGTTCCGATAATTCCAAGGACCAGAGAAACTTCAAATATCAATGATTTTTTTTCTAGCATAGAGATAAGTTTAGCATTTTAATAAAAATAATAAATCTTTTTTATCAGGTAGGTAGTAAATATTTTTTTCTAAATAAATTTGTTTTCATTTTAAAGCTCTTAAGTCAGTATAAAGGGTGTTTTTTTTATTGGGGCCAAGCAAATACGTCATAATTGTTATGTATTAAATACGAGAAGGAAGTAAAACCATGGGTAAAATCTTTTTTTACATGCCGTTTATGGGAATTGTCGTTATAATTTATTCTTTAATTTTATTATATTATGTTCGAAAAACTCTTTTAGCTTTTGAACTTAAGCAACTATCTTGGAAACGAAATGTTGCATTGGTTTTAGGTTCTTTCATCCCCATTTTAATTTTAGTTTTCCTTCGCAAAAATGCCTTACTAATTTCTTCCTATCTTGTTATCGCTTGCTACGTTTGGATAACATTTTTATTTTTATTTTTTACCTTGCACGGGGTTTTTGAGCTGGTCAATTTGGCTCTTAAAAGATTGACTAGATTCGGGGTTAAGGATCGGACCTTATGGATAGTTTTTCAAGTAGTTTGCCTGGGTATCATAATCTACGGTTTTTTTGAGGCAACAAACATTGGGATTGAGCAAGTGAAGATTTCCACTGCCAAATTAAAGCAAGGAGAGTCCATTCGAATTGTCCAGATATCGGATGTGCATTTCAGTGCGATCATTGGGGAGGCATTCGCAAGAAAAATGGTGGAGAAGGTCAATGCACAAAGACCTAATATTATTGTGTCGACAGGAGATTTGATTGATCGAGGAATGCAAAGTCCAGAAGCAATATGTGAGATTTTGAAGCAACTGAAGGCTACACATGGGGTTTATGCAGTCACCGGAAACCATGACTATTATTACGGCATAGATGAAGCGGTTGCTTTTCATCAATATTGTGGTTTTGAATTGCTGCAAAATCGAAATAGCCAGGTTAATGGTTTAAGATTAGTCGGCATAAATGATAAGGCCATCAAGCGATTTAGTAACGTGATCCTTCCAAGCGAAAAAGATTTAATGGAAAACGTATCTGGATATAAAATTTATCTAAAACATCAACCACAAGTTCCCAGAGATGCCATTAAATATTTTGATTTGATGCTTTCAGGTCACACACACGCAGGACAGATATTTCCTTTTGGGATTTTTGTAAAAATGATTTATCCTTATTTTCGAGGTCTTTACAAAGTGGATGAATCTTATATTTATGTAAGTAGAGGGACTGGGACGTGGGGTCCTCCTATTCGTTTCTTAAGTCCCCCTGAAGTGACTGTGATTGATATAGAAGGTTTGTAGATACATGGTTCTTATCTGCGACCAGATGCGCTTAATGTGATCGTTCGCAAATAAGAACCGCATACTTTTTACTTAGAGAGAAAGATGACAACTCGCTACTCATTGTTTATTATTAATTTTAGGTATAGAACTTGCATCGTACAAGAAGCCGGGAGGTTTTATGAAAATAATTACCCAATTAGTTATAATTTCAACAATGGTGCTAATCTCGACAAATTCTTATGGCTGGGAAATATTTCCCCCAAAGAAGATTTGTAAAAGTAAAGTATGTACAGTATTAATTCTCGAAGAGGGGGATTGTTTTGACGAAGTAGGATTGAACCAAGCGGATCTGAAGCCAGTATTTCAAAAAATCAATTGTTTCCACAAATTTGGATACACGAGTGGTGAAATTAAAGATGGTAAAATTGACGTTGAGATTAATGATAGTATAGGTGAACATATTTTTCATAGACCAAGGGTACGTATACCAGCAGATAAAGTAAGTAAAGGAGTCGAATGTCTAGAACACGCTAAAGATAGAGTTGCAATTAGAGGTCAAAGTAGACATAAAAAGGGTTTCGATTTATGTAAAGGTGACATCATAACATTGGATAATGACCTCTCCAAGACGGGCTACGTTGTAGAAATTTTTGAGAATGGAATGATCGTTTTTGAGCTTTTTGAATATAGCAAGCCACTTGGAAAAAGAACTTTGCTAACAAACGAAAAAATCAAAGTGAGAAGTGATATTGCTTATGTACTTGGTAAAAATGCTTATCCCATGTTTATGAAACCTTGGATAGATGATCCTCGAAATGTTGATTTGAGTAAGAGGCAATCTGGAAAAGATGTTCAGGCTGGCACTGACTCGTCTAAAGGGGATAGTCTTAATGGTGTATCAACAGATCGAAAATGATTAGATCTTTTATAAATCAACTCCGTTAAGACTTAAGACTTCTTTTCTGGTTTCATTAAAGGGATTATCTTGAACGATCACTTTTGTTTCCGTGGATAATATAAACGCACCCGATATAACTTCAGTGGCGAAAGTTATACTGAGTGTTCCAGAAAAACTTTGGCCGAGTTTCTTTTGCATGTGAGAAATTCTTAGCAGTTTGGCAGGAGCTTCGGCAATACTCCCGCTGACCCTATAAGTTAATTTGTAAATACCAATAACTTGATTGTTTATTTCCCTGGAACTACTGATAATTTGAATGGGAACTGCTTGAAAATCGGCATCGGTTAGCTCGCGGGCCATTGGATTGTCATCAGGAGAGGGCAAGCGATCGAGATTTAGAAGAATTAAAGCAGAGAGATAATCAGTAAAAATTTCCAAATCAGAAAGGGTCTTGGTGGCATTTTCGTTACAATAGGTTGAATCGTTGGTTGTTGCTTCTCCCAGAGTAAAATTATCCAAAATTCGATTGATAAGATAAGTTGGTGTATTATCCTCTAAACCTGTTAGGGTATACTCAAATTTAATTTGTGGATAAATATAATGACAAATAAGATCATTTTCCTCTTCATTGATCTCCCCTGAATTTTTAACGAGGGTATGTTTTTCATTAACTTCAGGGTACCAGCTTTGCCATTTGGAAATGATTAGATCTCTAATCTGGTTGATTTCTTCAATGTTTTGATCAGTGGTGGCTGGAGCACCATTGTTTTGTTCTTCTTTGCAGGAAAAAAGTAAAAGACTTAGGGATAAGACTAATAGATATCTCATAAAACACTCCTTGTAATACATCTATAAAAGTATCTTATATGAAGAGAAAATTAATATCAATATGAAGGAACAAAAGAATGTTCAAGAATAAACTTGAACATCACTAAAGATTATCGTTTTAGATTCTACCGATGAAATCAGTATATTCCTCTTGAGTAATTTTCTTGATCAAGTCACTGGCTATTAAACTATTAAACGTTCGAGCATGCATCCGTTTAGTGATTTTGTAATTAAGAGTGAAAATATTCCGTTGCAACATTGCCTCATGGATAATCAACCCCGCTTTACTGTTATTGTCAAAAGCATTCCATATATCTGAATTGATCAGATATTTTTTATTCCCAGGTAGATCATCACCTTTAAATATTTTTAAAACATTTTCAATTTTACATCCTTTGGGATAAATCATATCTCCACTGTACTCTTCACTATCGATACTAATGTTTTCTTTAAAAAGTGTTTGACTCAAGAAATCATTGATGCGAGAGCGGTAAATTACGTAGCGTTTATGATCATATTTCTTTAGTCTTTCGATTGCCATCAGGGCTTTTTCTAAAAAAACTACATTCGAACTGCCAAGGTTAATATTAATATCTCTTAGAACCTTTGCTTCATAATAATCATATAGCTGTGCTTCTAATATATTGTGATTTAAATCTCTACAAACAATGGCTTGACTGGTGGGTAAAACTTTTTCGGAGTTAAAAATATCCGCTTGAGCAAAATTAAAACTAATAAGCACTATCAGAAAAAGCATAATTGGTTTCATTGATTTTCTCCTGCAGTAGGTACTTTTTGACACTTAAATGAACCAAGAAGGGTTTTGGTACAATGTTCGTATCCGTCGGGGGCGAGTACCACTGCTTCGGTCAATTTATTTTTGTTATTCTGACAGAGACTCCAACGAAAACGTTGTTTTACCTTATAGGGGGCGAGTTCCCTGATCTTCTGGTTAATAGTAACAAACTGTCCCGCTACAGTATCTGCACAATTAAGAGTTTTATTTCTGTTTATGTTAACATAACCTTCGATTTGATAGTTTGTTCCATTTAAAGAAAGAACTCCAGAGTCAACGTAACCATTAATACAGTATTGTTCATCATCTGGACAAAATCCTAACCCAAAATGATTTAGTATAAGCCCTTGGTACTCGATATAACCCATTTTAAATTTCTGGATCATAGATGCAAAATCATACCAATCGTGATTTTGAATTTGATCTGAAGACAGGTAGCCATTAAATTTTCTGACTAGCTTTGAATTTTGGTGTCCGTAATTAAGGGCCTCTGTATAAATGACTTCATGAAGTAAAAGTCCTGCCTGATCTCGAGGGGGAAGATGGGGCCAATAATCGTTATTGATAAAATATTTTTTATCATATTTAAGGAGTTTTTTTCGTTGAATAGCAAGTTGTTCTATTGAGCACCCGGCAGGGATGAAATCGTGAGCGGAATCGGGGATGTCCAGGAAAATAGTATCATTTAAAAATTTTGTTTCTATTAAAAACGCACTTAATTGCTCCTGATAAATTTTAGCTCTTTGGGGGGATAGTTGTTCTAAGCGTTTTATAACGTAGGAAAGCATGGATTGATATTGGTTATCAGGCCCGAGATTGATCGGGATTAGATCTCGAACGGTAGCTTCGTAATAGTCAAGAAGCTCTATGGATTTAATTGTTCCATCCAAGTTTTTACAAATGAGTCCATCACCTCCATTTCCGGTATCATGCCCAGCTAAAGAGTAGGGGGTAATAAAAACACAGAGTAGAATAAAGAGTAGTTGGCAATTATTCATCGGTATTCCTTGAAAGTGGAAATAATTGAATGGAGAGTTTGTATACTTCTTTTTTGTCACCAAGTTCAAGTTTTTGTGATAACTTTTTCCTGAAATCGGCAATCATTTTTTTTGCCTCAGGTAGATTACCAGGGTTAATGGCCATGGTGGTGGTGGAGAAGTCTCTTTTTTCTATGGAGTCATTGATAAGTGATTTTTTTGCCAGTTCAAGAGTTTGAAGAGTATGTTTCTTCAAACAATGACTGACAATATCTGTTGGGGTTTTAAATTGAATGCCAGTTGGAAAGTAAGAGCCACTAGCATCCATTTCAAGCATTCTAAGTCTGATTAGGATAGAGATGGCATGCTCGGCAGTTTTAAGTGGTATGTTTAATCTTTTGGCCACCCATTTGGGAGTTGCTTTAAAATTATCGATTTCCGCAAGTGATAAAATGGCAAAATAGTACCAGTCAGAAATAGTGGCGAAATAGTCCAGGGTGAGTGTTTGTTTGGAGCCATCATCAGACTTGAACTGCTTAAAAAGTAATTTGGTTTTTATATCGGGTGAAATGTTTAATTTCGGGATAATTTTTAGGGCCATTTTGCGGGTGATTGACCGTTTTCCATTTAAAAAATTAGACAGGGCCGAGACTGGTATGTTGAGTTTTTTGGCGTAGGCACGAATGGAATAAGCAGGATTTTGAACCTTTATTGATTTGAATTCGTCGATAATAATTTTTTGAACATTGAAATCCATTTAACCAGTACCCCGATTAAGAACCGCATACCTCTCTTTCACTTTTTTTTGCAAGCTTTGTTTTGGGAGCTATACGAGTTTGCAATATCTTTACATACGTTTTTAACGCCATTAACGAATGATTCTTTTGTAATATGGGGAGAATTGAGGGTGCAAGAGATGCAGGAAAATATTATAAAAAAACTAATGATCCTCAGCATAATTAAAATCCTTCGAGACTAATAAAGCTTTTTTATCATAATCTAAAAGCAAGTTGAGTTCAACTTATATTCCGATCTCCCCTTTGCAGCAGCCTTATCATTGTATACAATTAACCTGTGAGGTTTCAAATAAAAACCATATACCTTGTTAGTGTTATCTTATTGTCCATTATACCAGTGTTTATGGTTGAACCTTTTGGGCAACGACTAAGCTATCATTTATTTGCAGATCAAAGGGCCTTTCTAAATATTCCTAATTTTATGGATGTAGTGAGCAATATTGGGTTTCTTATTTTTGGTGGAATTGGCCTTGTTCATTGTTTTATTAAAGATGAGAAATTATCCTGGAAGATTTTTTTTATGGGGATTGTTTTGGTTTCCATAGGATCTGCTTATTATCATTATGCTCCAACCAACTCAACGCTTTTTTGGGATAGGCTGCCCATGACTATAGCATTTATGGCAATGTTTACAGCAATGATTGGAGAGTATATTAATCCTAAATTGGAAAAACCTTTTTTGATTATTTTCTTGATCGTCGGGATTTTTTCAGTCATCTATTGGCATTTATATGATGACCTGCGCTTTTATTACTGGGTGCAATTAGCTCCAATGGTGACTTTATTGATTCTTTTAACTTTTTTTAAAAGCAAATTTACTCATACTTATTTTTTAACTTTTGCTTTAATAAGTTATGTGCTGGCAAAAGTGGTGGAAAGTAACGATAGATTATTTTTTGAATTGACCGGTAATATTATAAGTGGTCATTCCGTTAAGCATTTGTTGGCTGCTCTGGTGCCTTTATTTGTTTTACAATATTTAGGTACACGGTTCTTATTTGTAATATTCGTTAATATGGTGCTGTTGAATGGCGTCTGCCACCCATGAAAGGGCAAATACTGAAAGTAGCAAGTTAATGATCCCGTCGTGGCCTGGTTCTCTGCCGACTACTTTGGCAATATCTTCTGAGATGATGTATTCGTGATAAATATGATAAAGACCAACCGTGATGATGGAAAAAATTAGCCATAATAAAAAATGGTATTTTTCCTGATTGAGCATTTTGTTAACAGTAACGATTTGTCTGTACTGAATCCAGATATTAAACAATCCGCAGGTAAGTAACGTAAAAAGCAGATCAAGTACAATACTTTTGACATATTCAGAATTTTTCATATTTTCTCTCTTGGCCGGTTTAAGTTGGGTCAATTATGGCACAAAAGAAACTTTGCGTATATATGATTGTGCAAGGGCCAGTGCCGAGCTTGCATCCAAGCGGGCACCGGTCAAGCATTTTCCCTGAAGACTTTTTTCTTTTTTGGAGGATTGTAAAATTATATTTTTAATATCCTGGTAGGTTAGACTGGGTTGGTAAGCTTTAATTAAAGCAGCTACCCCGGTGACAAATGCGGTCGCCTGACTGGTACCCGATAAAAAACCAGATCGATTATGGGGATAGGTTGATTTTATACGATTACCTGGTGCTGAAATGTGAGCAGACATTTTCCCAAAGTTTGACAGGGTTGATAACTCAATATTTTCGTTATGATTTATAACCGTAAGAATGTTACCAAGATTATAGTTGGCCGGGTAATAGTGGTTAAATGCAAGATCTATATCTCTTCCATTATTTCCCGCAGCGACCACCACTAAGATACCATGGTCTTTTGCCTGTTCCAGGGCCTGTCGTTCCATGGGGCTGGCCCCATCACCACCTGCGGAATAATTGATAATGTCCACTTTCATTTTAATAGCATACTGGATGGCTTCAATTGTCTTTTGCAGATTTTCTTTGCCTGTGGCATTTTCGTTATAGTATTTAATGGGAAGGATTTTAACTTTGGGAAAAACGCTTTTAATGATACCGGCGATATGAGTGCCATGCCCTGAAGAATCATTCAGAGATTTATTTTCATTATTTAAAATTAAATTAGATCGCAAGAATGGATGAGTCACATCAACGCCTGAATCAATAACAGCAACTGTCACACTTTTTTTTACATGATCATTGCTCAAATTAGGGAGATTAATGGATGCTTTATGGTGGGCGATGGCCCAGCTAGTATAATCGCTTCCCTTTGCGTAAGCCAATGGAGTAATCAGGCTTATTAGTGAGCAAGTAATAATTAGATAAAGATATGCATGGAATAAATTACGCATTGCATCAAGATAGCAGATTTTACAGTTTTCTTCATTGATTTTGAAAATTTTTCAAAAGTTCATAAATGAAAAATACCTACAATATCCAATGGTTACATAGCCTGTTACAATTGGCAGTATTGGGCAATGGGTTTAAAGTTCGCTTTTTTACCAATTGCTGGGTGAGCCAGATAGATTTTATTCAATCTGTCCAAGTTCCCAAGATAGGACGATCCGTCCATGAGAGAGTTTGCCTGGCAAAGGTCGGCACGCAATTTTTTGGTGATGAGCGACGAAGAGGAAATAACTTCTGCCGAAAACCAATCGGCAAAAACCTCATTTATTTGATCTTTTTGTAACCCGGTAGGAGGATAGTTAGATTTATTGCATGTGGGATGTTTAATTAATTCATCGGCCAGTTCTTTACTAAGTTTTCCTCGTTTAATTAAACTTTCCATTTGCGTATCATCCCGGGTCTTGGCTGCCACACTTTCGTTGGAGCGAAGACATGAGATAACCTTGGCGAAAGGGTTTTCCTCCTTGAATATATGCTGGAAGCGGCAGGGGTCAAAAGCATGGGCGATTTCGTGGGCAAAGACCGCCACAATAGTCTCATCGTTGGGATAACTGGCCGAATTTAACCCCATGTTAATTTCATTGGTGCCTGGATCAAAGGCAATGCCCCAATCAATATACTCCATGGGAAATTTAGCAAATTTAGAAGTTTTAAAGTCGTCCATCCAAAAGAGTTGTATTTTTTGGAGTTCGTTAATAATATTTTTTTTCATTTCAGGGGCCAAAGAGTAGCTGCTTATTTTTTTTATGGAGAGCTCTTTTGCCAGGGTAAAAAGTTTTTCAAGTTTTGAAACGAGTTTCTTGGTAAAAACCATTTTGTTGATTTGGTTGAAATGTTTTTCTATCAGGAGATCAATATCTGCTTCGTTGACAGGATAGGCCCTAAACATAAAATCTGTTAGAAAATAGTGTCTCCATTTTTTGGCGATTAATTCATCGTCTTTGGCAGGGTTGAGATTTCTTTTTTTGATCCAGCTTATAATAGTCGGGCTTTTTTGCTCGATCAGTCCTAGAAGTATTTTATCTGCTTTTTGGGCAATGGTTTTATTATTTGCTAGTTGTGTTTCGATTTTTTCGATTTGTTTTTGTGCTTCAAGATAGTTAACGTTAATGCTTATTTGATTTGCACAGTAACTTGAGGCATGGATAATTACAGTATAAGTGGAGAGTATAAAAGTTATAAATAGTTTTTTCATAGAACTATCTTAACCAAACGGAGGGGACTTCAAAGGTGCAACGCAGTAGTACTCATCCTAAGTAGATTTAATAGTTTTTGAGTTTTGAATTTGATTATAAAAATGTTAAAAATATAGAACCCCTTTGTGGGGTAAAATTTAAATGACTATTGGGAAAAAGTGGGTGATTTGTTATGTTTGAAATTAAAAATAAAAGGGAACTTGCTCCAAACATTTCCTTGTTTGAAATTTATGCTCCTTTGATTGCAAAAACTTTCAAGGCTGGTCAATTTGTCATGATCCGGCTGGAAGAGGGGGCGGAAAGAGTTCCACTGACCATTGCTGATACTGATCCGGTGAACGGAACTATTACTCTAATTGTGCAGGCGGTTGGCAGATCCACTAAAAGTCTGAATGCACTCGAAAAAAATCAATTTATAACCGACGTGGTTGGACCGCTGGGAAGACCTTCCGATATTCATAAGGTGGGAACCGTGGTGGTGATTGGTGGGGGCGTTGGAACGGCCATTGCTTATCCCACGGCCAAGGCTTTTAAAAATTGTGGCAATCGGGTCCTTTCCATTATTGGAGGAAGAACGAAAGAGTTAATCATATTGGAAGCGGAGCTTTCAAAAATTAGTGATCAGTTATATATTACGACAGATGATGGGAGTTATGGTGAAAAGGGATTGGTTACCACCAAACTTTCCCAGTTGATTGAAACCCAGAAAATTGATGAAGTGCTGGCGATTGGACCAATTCCTATGATGAAAGCCGTAGCTGAAGTCACCAGGGAAAAAAAGATAAAAACCACGGTAAGTCTTAATCCGATCATGATTGATGGAACGGGAATGTGCGGTGGTTGTCGGGTTAATGTGGGAGGAAAAACCCTCTTTGCTTGCGTGGATGGCCCCGAATTTAATGCCCATGAAGTTGATTTTTTTACGCTTCAATCGAGAAATAAGACCTATCATCATCAAGAACAAAATAAACCAAGTAGTGATGGAACTAAAACCCTAACTCATGAAATGTTTTCAGAAGAGTGTCACTTATCAAAGGAATTGCCTTCTTCGGTGATTAAAACCACCAAGGAAAAACTGTCCATCCCTCGAATGCAGATGAGTTGTCAGGATCCGGAGCTTAGAAAACATAATTTTAAAGAAGTTAATCTGGGGGCCACCATTGAACAGGTGCAGACTGAAGCTAGTCGCTGCTTGCAATGTAAAAATGCACCGTGTGTCCTGGGCTGCCCGGTGAGAGTGGATATTCCGGCATTTTTGGAGGCCTTATCCAAGGGAGATCCCAAAAAAGCATATGAAATTATTAAAAAAGATAATTGTCTGCCGGCGGTAACCGGCAGAGTTTGTCCCCAGGAGAATCAGTGCGAAGGGGTCTGCATTCGATCTAAAAGAAAGGATGATCATTCGGTGGCCATTGGATACTTGGAGAGATTTGCTGCTGATTGGGGGCATCAGCATCATGAGGAGCAAGCTCGCAACATAACCAGTTGTCCTTTGGAACCGAAAAATAAAAAAGTGGCAATTATTGGCTCAGGACCGGCAGGCCTGGCTGCCGCTGGGGATCTTAATCTTAGAGGATATCATGTAGAAGTTTTTGAGGCCCTTCATGAGATGGGTGGGGTTTTAATGTATGGTATTCCAGAATTTCGACTTCCGAAAAAAATTGTTAGAAAAGAAATTCGTGATCTTAAAGAAAAAGGGGTCATTTTTCGTCCCAATATTGTGGTTGGTAAAACGCTCAAGGTAGGGGAACTTCTGGCGGAATTTGGTGCTGTTTTTGTATCTTCGGGAGCCGGGTTGCCGGTGTTTTTAAATATTCCGGGCGAAGATTTAAGTGGAGTTTATTCAGCCAATGAATTTTTAACCCGTACCAACTTGATGAAAGCTTATTATCCCGAGGAGAATGAAACGCCAATTTTTGATTGTCGTGGAAAGGATGTGGCGGTTTTCGGAGGGGGAAATACCGCCATGGACGCTGTTCGTACGGCCTTGCGACTGGGAGCCAGGAATGCTTATTTGATTTATCGAAGAACGATGTCGGAAATGCCGGCCAGGCTGGAAGAGCTTCTGCACGCCAAGGAGGAGGGAACTCAAATTCTTGAATTGGCAGCACCGCTTGAATTTTCGGGTGATGATTATCATTGTCTTAATGGAGTTAAGTTGCAACGGATGGAGCTTGGATCACCAGATGCCTCAGGCAGACGTTCTCCGGTGGCGATAAAAGGTTCTGAATGTCATCTACCTGTTTCCATGGCCATTGTGGCGGTTGGAAATGGCAGTAATCCACTTATTCCATCTTCCACCCCTGAATTAAAGCTTAATAAGTGGGGTAATATTATTGTTGACGATGTGACCATGAAAAGTTCGATGAAAGGAGTTTTTGCGGGAGGGGATATTGTGACTGGTGGAGCAACCGTCATTCTTGCCATGGGGGCCGGAAGAAAGGCTGCCAGTGCCATATTTGAGTATTTAGAGACGGGTAATTGGTAGAATATTAGGGCCTTTAATAATATCCAACTGATTTTATCAAATGCGAGACTGACTTTAATTGTCAGGCATTGTTTTTTTGCATATTTTTGTTTACCAAATTGGATGAAATACCGATGAACTGGAGTCGGAGTTTCGATGCAAAAAAAGTTTATCGAGCATAGTTTAAACAAGTATAAAAAGCTTTCTAAGTTTAGCCGGGCATTGGCCATGGAGAAAAATCATCAACGTTTGCTGGAGCTGATATTAAAGGCAATAAAAGATATCACGAATTCGGATGGCGGTACCATTTATATTAAAACCGAGCATGAAACCCTGGCCTATGCAGTTATTTTAAATACGTCACTGAATATTAAAATGGGGGGCACCTACTCCAGTAAAATGGACTTTAAGGAGCTTTCCCTTTATGAAAGCAATAACCGGCCGAATGAAAAAAATATTTCTTGTTTTAGTGCCATTAACAAGGAAGTCATTATAGTTGATGATGTTTATGCGGATGATCGATTTAATTTTACTGGAACCAAAACTTTTGATTTGCAATATGGCTATAAGACCAGATCTATTTTAACCATTCCTCTTTTGGATTTGGAAAATGAAGTGATCGGGGTGGTACAGCTTATCAATGCCCGGGATGAAAATAACCAGACCTGTGAATATGATCGTCAGGATGTTGAACTTGCCGGGGTTTTAGCGTCCCATGCGGCAATCACCTTGTCCAATCATAACCTCCAGCAAAAATTGGAAAATCTGTTTGTGCAATTTGCAGAAAGTCTGGCCATCGCCATTGATAGCAAATCCCAGTACACCGAAACCCATTGTACCTTGGTTTCAGATCTGGCATTGATGATAACCAAGGCAGTCTCTGATTCAAATCTTCCAACATTTGCAAATTTTAGATTAACTCCCCCTGTGGAAAAAGAAATGAGACTGGCGACTCTTTTACATGATTGTGGAAAGGTTTGTACCCCGACTCATATTATGGACAAAGCAACCAAGCTGGAGACCATCCATGATAGGATCAATTTAATTAAGGCCAAATTTGAAATTTTAATGAAGGATTTAAAAATTGAGTTACTCCAGTCAAAAATAGAAAAAAAGGAAACCGATTCCAGTGTGGTTGAAAATGAAATTAATAAGAAAATCAAGAGTCTGACGGATGATATGCAGTTTCTGGAAAAAGCAAATATTGGTAAAGAGTTTATGAGTGACCTAGATCAACAGAGAATTAGAAATATTTCCAAACTCAAGGTAGTTAAAGAAAATGGCCAGGAAGAAACACTTCTTAGTGATAACGAAGTTGAAAATTTGATGATTAAAAAGGGTACTTTGCTAGATTCAGAAAGAAATAAAATTAATGAGCATGCCGAAATGACTTTAAGAATATTAAAATCCCTCGATTTTCCAAAACATCTAAAAAATATCCCTGAAATAGCTGGGGGACATCACGAAAAACTTAATGGTAAGGGGTATCCGCGAGGGCTTAAGGGGGAAGAAATACTCTTGCAGGCCAGAATTCTCGGGATTGCGGATATTTTTGAAGCGTTGACCGCTAGGGATCGACCTTATAAAAAAGGGAAGACGCTGAGTGAGTCACTTAAAATTGTCGGGATGATGGTGGAAGATGGTGAATTGGATGAGGATATTTTTCGACTATTTGTTGATTCGGGAGTCTATTTGACGTATGCCAATAAATATTTGACTAGAAATCAAATTGACACCGTTGATTTGAATACGCTTCCAGGTTATGCCAAGAAAAAAGTACCAAGGAAAAAAGCTGCTTAATTCAGTAGGTTTCAGGTAACAGGTTCTTATGAAGAAAACAGAGACTTTTTTTATTATCATATTAAGTGGAATGCTCGGAGTGATGTTGGCCCTTGGCCTTTATTTTTCCATGCATTTTTTCAAGGCTCAAGTTATTGATCAATCATTTGTAAAAAATGAAATGCAAGTTAAGTTTTTCAGCCAGGCGGTAACGATGCAAGGGCATCAAAGATTCCAGTTTTTTTCCCTGAAACAAATTGAAGTGTTTGAAAAAAAATCCATGGCCACGATTAAATGGATCAATTTATCTTTACCTGATGTGGTGGTCGGAGCCATTGTGCCTGTCACTTATACCTATTTTTTAGAATTAAATGATGCTTGGGTACTGGATTTTCATAAGGGCATATTGATGGTAAAAGTCCCCAAGATTCATTTTAATGAACCGGCGGTGGATGTTTCACATATGGATTTGATGGTGACCAAAGGGAGTATCTTTAGAAACGAGCAAGAGGTTTTGGATCATCTTAAAACATCGATTATGGATTATTTAAAAGTGCGGGCGCAGGAAAATATCAGTTTAATAAAAGACAGTGGTAAAAAGGAAATCGAGGAATTTATTTTAAAATGGATCACTACCCACTATCAGTTTAAAGATGTTTTAAAAATTCAAATTGAATTTTCAGAGGATGTTCAAAAAAAGTTATAAAATTATAACGTTTGGTCTGGGGAGCTAGGGTTAGAGATGTCGATAATTTGTATTCCACCTTCATCTTCAAGAAGATAGATATAGCTGCCATTTATACCTATGCCATTAGCATTCGTGGTTAAATCTAAAGGGAGAAAAGTATTATCACTTATCGGATCAGCTGGATTGGTAATATCAAAAATTTCAAGGCCGCCTGCTCCTATTGAGGCATAAGCATAATTCCCATAAACCTCGATACCTGTTATGTTATTGGTGGTTGCTTCTGTGCTAGTAAAACTTGGAGCAAGGGGACTTGCGATGTTGATAATCAAGACATTTGAATTGTTGGCAAGATAGGCGTGGTTGCCAGATAATTTTATATCGCTTAGTTCATCAATATTGCTTGTATAGGTGGAGACTAGTTGTGGATTGGTTTTTTCTGATATATTGATAATACTTAGTGAGTTGGTGGCAGTAAGGTAAGCGTAGTCATCCCTGACTTCCACATCAATAATATCATCGGTTATATCAACGCTACCAGCGATCACCGGCAGGGCGGGTGTGCTTAGGTCGTATATTTGAAGTCCGGCATTTCCATCGGCTACATATAGGTAATTTTCATGCACATTTAAGGCGATGGCGCTGCCTGTGGTGGTGAGAGTGGTTTCTGGTGCCGGGATGGCCGGATTTGATATATTAACCACCACCACTCCGTTGGAATTATTGGCAAGATATGCATAATTATTGGATGAATCAAGGGCCACATCCGTTACTAAATCAGCTCCCGGATCAAAGGTCGTTAATATCGGGGTGAGTGCGTTGGTGATATCCATGACCACCAGTCCATTTTCCGAATCGGCGACAAAGGCATACTCATTATGAAATTGAATTTCTGGTGATCCAGATACTGAAGTGGAATGAACGCTCCAGATTAAAGGTAAGGGTGAGGTTACGAAATTGATTGAACCAATATTTGAGGTAACTGGGCCCACTGATCCGGTATAATTATAAATTCCCCAGACGATGGAACTAGTCAGTGTAAAAGTGGCCACTCCCAAAGCGTCCGTGATGACGGTACCTGGTACTGAGCCTCCATTCGTTGGTATATTGAGTGTGACGATTTCCCCAGCTACCGGAGTGGCAACTGCATCTAGAGCGGTTATTTCAATGGTGGTGGTATCAATTCCGTCCGCAGTGAGGGTCGTGTTTCCAGTAATTGAGAGGGACAGCGTGCTTAAAATGCCCAGGGCAAAATCCACATTCACGGTATTGGATGTCACCGGGCCTGCGATGGTGGCGGTGTAGGGATATGTGCCAACTACCACCGAGCTGGTTAAAACAAAGGTAGCAGCTCCACCTTCATCAGTATCTACATTGATGTTTGGGACAGTTCCTCCATCAACTGGAATGTTCAAAGTGACAGTGACGTTTGGAACAACGTTGTAATTGGCATCTTGAACAATGGCCTGGAGTCTGGTGGTACTTAGTCCGTCGGATGCAAGCGCCGATGCTCCCATATTTATTAAGGTTACGAGATTGGGTAAACTGGGAGTAAACGTGATGGACTGAGAATTTGAGGTAATGCCTGCAGATGTGGCGGAATAATTATAAGTACCGGCGGTGGTTGAGCTAGTGAGTGTAAAGGTCGCCGTGCCGGAGGCATCCGTGAGTAAAGGAGCAGCTACCAAACCACCATTTGGAGGTATATTCAAAGTGACGGTGGCGTTGATCACCGGATTTCCTGCGATATCGGTAACGTAGGTAACCAGTTCTGAGGTTGAAATACCATTGGCAGTTATTGAAGTTGCTCCGGTGATATCGAGGGTTATCGCACTGGGAATGTTGGCATAAAAAGTGATATTTTCTATATTGGAATGAGTGCCTGCAAAGGAAGCCGTATAAGCGTAAACTCCGGCACTGGTACCGCTGGTGAGGGTGAAATAAGCGTAACCTAAACTATCGGTGGTAACTGGGGTGGGGGCACTTCCACCTCCAATTGGAATATTAAGATTTATATCCCTTCCGTTTGATGGGTTTCCATTAGCGTCTTCGGCAAAGGCCCTGAGGGTGGTGGTGGCACTGCCGTTTGCTAGAATACTGCTGGAACCGGTGGTGGCCAGGGTAATGCTGGAGGGATCAAGCGCCAAGAATGTGATCGTCTGACTGGCAGAGGTCAGACCTCCCGAGGATACCGAGTAACTATACGTTCCGGCAACCGTTGAACTGGTCAAAAGAAAAGTTGCCGTTCCGGTTATATCACTGAATGATGCTCCCGCCACCCAACCGCCTCCAGAGGGAACATTGAGGGTGATGATGCCCCCGGAAATGGGGTTTGAAAATTGATCTTGAATGGTTGCCGTGATCAGTTTGGTGCTTGAACCATCCGCCCACAAAGTGGCCGGGGCATCAAAGGATAAATTTATATTGCTGACAAATCCAGCGACAAAAGTCACTGCAATTTCGGTGGAAGCGGCCACATCACTGGCTAGAATCGAATAGGTATAGACCCCGGTTTGATTTGAGCTTCTTAGAATAAAATCGTATTCCCCAATATTGTTGGTAACCGCAGGATTTATTCCCACCACGCTTCCTCCGTTTTCAGGAATCACCAGCGTCACTGCTACATTACTGATACGATTACCATATTGGTCCAGCGTAATAGCCTTAAAAGAAGTGGTGGAACTGCCGTTAGCTGTTAGGGTATTGGCCCCGGTCAGGGCAAATGATACGGAGTAAAGAGTTCCCGCCACGAAGGTAAGATTAAAGGTTTTGGTGGTGTCTAAGACATTTAGTAGGTAGGTGTAAATCCCGGATATGGTGGAACTGTAGATGGTAAATTCAACTTGCCCCGATTGGTTGGTTTTTTTGCTGTTGTTACTGGTGCTTCCACCACCGCTTGGGATAACCAGGTTCACAGTTTCATCTTGTGCAATTTTATTCCATTTATCCTTGACGGTAACTCTTATCGTGGTGTGTTTCAATCCGTCAGCAATCAAGGTTGAATCGCCGAGATGCTCAATCGTTAAGTAGCGATCATTGTCAAACATATGTCCAAGCATAAGCTTGTTGTCCTTTTGGGGATTACAAGAAAGGAGTAAGAAGCAGAAGATAAAAAAAGTAGTAAATGTTTTAATCAATGTTTTTCCTAATGGTTGATAACCAAAGGGGTCTGTTATTTCTTTCAACTTATCGGATTTATGGAGAATTTTTTAAGAAGTAAGATGATTTTTTCGTATGAAACAGGGAATGTCAGAGCAAAAAAATCCAGTATTATCCCATCGGCCAGATGAAAGAGATAATTTGACAGTGTAACCTGTGTTAAATTTACCCGCTATGATGATTTTAGGATGTCGGATTGTGGTTCTTTTGATATTCGAGTCCTATGACAACCAAACTCATCATGGTCGCAGTTTTTTTTATCACCTTTTTTAATCTCACGTCTTGGGCCGGTCAAACCGTCGATGCTTCGATCCTGATGTTAAATTATATCAGGCCTTTAAATTTTTCAGGGCCTGCTGGTTTCGTCATTTTTGATCAAGTTAGGATTTTAAGAAATGACATGATGATGATTTTGGAAAATGATGATGAAGTTTTTAATTCAGAAATTTTTATTAGAAATAAATTCCTTGGTTTTAAAGGTAAATATCATAGCTTTGGTTTTATTGTAGATAGTGAATCCTTTTTAGGGGAAGTGAATGAAGCAAGCATTGATAATGCCCTTTTAAATATTGACGATGGGAGATTAAGTTTCAGTGCAGATCATATGAAACTTGATGTTTTAAAAGCAGCCTTGGAATTTAATAATAGCCGTCTGTTTTGCTTAAAGGATCAATTACTAAGTACTGAAGCGGATAATTTGTTATTTGGTTGCTTGAATCATGCGAATTTTACTCCTAATTTGCAGGCCGCAAATGCCAAAGTAAAAATCGAAATAAGAGGGGACGAGGCCTCTCAAAATATGTTTTTAGAAGGCTTGCTTGAGAGTTTTGAGATTAATGAAAATTCCTTTATTTTTAAGGCCCAAAAAAGCCATCTTAAATTAGTGGATAAGGAAATTGGTTTGGATGAATTTCAGTTTATTTGTCCTAAGTCTTTTATTGTTCCACCCTTTGATTCACAAAAAATTGTGGGTGAGTGCTTGGATAATGCCAGGCTATACAATGACGAAAAACAAAGTATTGGTCTGCGTTTTAAAACCAAAGTGGAAGAAGATCAGCTTGATTTTTATTCCAGGTTGAAATTGGTTTCTCTAGATAAGCACCTACTTCGGGTATTATCCCTGGATAATGAGTTTAAATTGGGCTTGATGCTTGGTAAGGGCCCGACGGTGGCCATCGATTGTAATAAATATATCAATTTAAGTGGAGAGGTTTTTCCCGAATTTATGAAAGCTTGTGCGAATAACTTGAGCCTTTCAAAAAATGTATGGGCCTTGCAAGATACGGAATTCGATATAAGGTATTTTTTAAAGATAACCACAGGGACGACTACTGTGGATAGACTAAATTTGGTTCTGGACAGTTTTCAAAAAGTCAATCACAAAGCCTATCCTCGGGAAGAAATCGAAAAGGGAACCCTCACTGCATTTAATATAAATATTAACTGCCAGAATGATAATTCTCTTGATGATCTGGAGTTATATAAAGTTTTTAATAATTGTTTTGAAAGTGGAAAAATAGTAGTTGATCATGTGATTGATTCAAAAGAGAAGGAACTTTTAAAAATTTATAAGTCATATGATGGGGTCATGAGTGGCTTCGACCAGTTTGCACGCTTTGATCCATCTGGTTTTGTCAAAAATCAAAAGCCTATTGCTAAAAATGTTTCGATTGCTCTAAATAACAACGGGATGAATTTAACTGCCAAGTTTTATTTTATGATGGGATACAAAAATATTATGCTAAGTGGTCCGATCAAATTTAATGCAGCCGATAGTGAAATTGAAATAGAAATAGTTAAAGTTAAGTTGCCAGTTCCCTGGTTGGGTAGAAGTATCTGGTTTGCTTCGAAGATTTTTAAAAAATTCTTATCATCAAGCACTATCCGGGTGGTAAAAAATAAAATTTATATAAAAGTAGGGAGATCATGATGAAAAGTATAATGTTTGTTTTGTCTGTTTTATGGACCTTGAATTTATGGGCCGTTATTTATGAATGTAACGGCGAGGGTTATCATGTCAAAATTTTCAATCCGGAAAGCATCGCCGGTGGTGAGCCAGCCTTAATTATAAAAAGTGTAAATGGCACTTCATCAGTGCTGGCAAGTGATTTGCGAATTATTGCGAACTTCGATATTCGCATCTCAGGTCGTACGGTGCCTGGAACCAGCATTCAGTATGTAACCATTTCGGTGGATGATCCTGGGGTGGAATTGGGACATACGGTTAAAGGGAAAATGACCCTTGATACGGCCCAGGGACGATTGGCAATTTCTTTGAATTGTGTTAGGGGAGCTTCGAATATTCCCTGATATTTTTTCAGTAAAATAATTGAGTCAACTTTGTTTTTTATTGTTAAAAAATAGACAATAAGAAATATTTTCTATTAATTACAAATCAGCTTAAAATTGCATTACCGATATTTTTTAATTTCCAAGGAGGATTTTAATGAAGCTTTTGGTTAGCTGTTTGTTTTTTCTGGTTTTAATTTGTAATTTGATGGCGGCAGATTTTCCACTTAGGGCCAAATTTCCAAAAGTGCCTTTTATTTCCACAGAGGACTTAAATAAGGAATATGCCACTATTAATATTGTGGATGTCCGAAGTAAATTTGAATATGATGTTATCCATATTAAAAAGGCTGTCCATATACCTCTTCCCAAAGAAAGCGCAGAGGCGGAATTTGCGCTTAAAATTGCTGGACTAAAGGGGAAGGTGGCTTTTTATTGCAACGGTCACACTTGCGCAAAAAGTTATGAGGCCGTGGTTATCGTGCAAAAAAAAGGTAATAAGGATACTTATGTTTATGATGACGGCATTTTTGAATGGACCAAAAAATACCCCAAGGAAGCTGTATTGCTCGGTCAATCTCCGGTTGATCCGTCCAAGTTAATTTCCAGTGAATCCTTTAAGAGTAAATTTTTGTCAAAAGAAAAGTTTGCGGTGGATTCAGTTAAGGAAAAAGCTTTTCTTATAGATGCCAGGGATGAGGTACAAAGAAAGAAAACCCCTGACTTTGCCAAATCAGCAGCACTATTTCCGATGGATGAATTGGTAAAAGTTTTGGATAAGCCTCATTTTAAAGGCCGGGCAAAAGATAAAGCCCTTTATATTTTTGATGCCGTTGGAAAACAGGTTCAGTGGTTGCAATATCACCTTGAAAAAAATGGTTACAAGGATTATTTCTTTTTAGAAGAAGGTGTTTGGAGCTTCTTTGGTGCTGAAGGAGCCAGTTGTGTTGGGGGCAAGTGTTAAATTTGAGTTCAAATATAAATAGTGGGAGATCATGATCTCCCACTTATGATTAGTAACGTTTTTCTAGCCGGTCTTTGTTTCTAAAAATGGTAGCCCCCAGGTCATTGATTAAAGCTGATAATTCGGGAGGAAGTAGTTTCCCGGACAGCTTGACCTGAAAGTTTTCAATGTCAAAATCGACGGTAGCATCAGCTGCCTCCCAGTCAGAAAGAAATTTTTGTTCAAATATTGCAATTTGTTTTTTATCAAAAATTTGTGCGCCAAATTCCCGAAAACTGCCCTGCAAGGTATCCGGGTTCAAGTTGGAGGAACCACCAAGAAGTACCTCTCCATCCACCGAGGTTATCTTGCGGTGGTTTTCCTGGTGGTATTCCTTTTCAAAGTTTTCGTTGAAACGATGCTTGAGCCCAAACGTTTTTCTGGCCTTGATCTCAATTTTATAGCTTTGCATTTCTTTGATAAAAATTGTATTGGGAAGACCATTGAGTCCAAAGTTTCCGTTATGATCGGCCAGGATTTTAATATCGAGAGAAGGAATCTCTAACTTTCTTTTCATTAAAGCATCATTGATATAGGGGTCATAAATAAAAAGTTGCTCCATGTAGATGTTTTTTTCGGCCTTTTTAATCATATCTATTAAAATGTTACGAACATCCTTAATGGTGCCATCCACATTAGCTTCCGCTATTCGCAGTGGTTCATTATCTTTTTGCATTGGATAAGGATCGGTGCGGGTGACTTTAAAGGAATTTAAGATCTGGTCTCTCAATTTGATATATTTTTGATTGTCGTAGCTGCCATTATCCCGTTCTTTGTAATAAAACCATCTTTGCTCTTTTTTATCAGTGGTAAGGGCCGCATCTAGATCATCATAATAGGATGCCTGTACCAGAGCTGCCGCAGGGCCTTTAACATAAATGGCATTATCGTAATAATATCCTCCGGAGTGGTCAGTCCAGTTTTTGGAACCGAAATAGGCTTCTGGATGATCAGAGTTTGGATCAATGACGATGACCTTGGAGTGATCAATCTTTGATTCAATATAGGTATTGCCTTTTTCAATGGTTTTAAAAGCTTCATTGAAATCCGGGGCATTTTTAATTCCATGAATAAGCAAACTGGTGAGTTCAAATGGAATACCTGGGGGATGTCTGTGTATATTGGCCTGGATTAGAAATCCTTTTTCATGAAAAGTGGGTTCATTTTTCAAACGATCTCTGACATATCGAAACACCGGAAGCATTTCTTCAACCATATTATAGTTGGTTGCGTAGTCATGTAAGATGAAGAGTTTAAAATTTTTATTGGTGTTTATTTTTTTAATACACTCATCTAAAAGATATTCAGCCAGGGTCATCCCCAGAGTTCCCCCAAAAAGGAATATATCAATGAAAATGGAATCATTTGCCCGGTCAATCATTTCTCTGATCCTTTTATAGATAGGATCACCATTTTTTTGAAATATGATATGTCCATTGGGATCTTTATCCGTTGGCATTTTAATGTAAGGAGCATTGAAATCAAAGACTCCTCCACTGAACATGTATCGCTCGTTGAGCCAGTTCATTCTTTCCATGCTGGTATCATTTCGGCTGATTATTTCCACCTGATTTCCGGGTATGATACCGAGGTAGCTTAGAGAGTAACTATTGATAGATGAAACCCGGTCTCGAAGCTTAGTATTGATAATATGATTTGATTTAATAGCCTCTACTAACTTTGATGGATCAGAAAGGGAGGCGGCTTCTTTGGCAAATTGAAAAATGCCAGGCGTACATTTATCAAAAATATTGCGGGTACCGGTGTTTTGATTATCGCAAAATTCCGACAGAAGTGTAGCGGCGGAATCTTCGTCTTCTGATAAGGGATTATCAATGTGATCTCTTAAGATAAGTATTTTATAAAGGATATAGTAAGCTAATGTCGTTTCAACATTAGCTGGGTTTTTTTGGATGAACTTCCAATAGGTCAAAGGTCTTAGAATTTCTTCTGGAAGTGTGGAATCCAAATCTTTAATAAATTCATGGATGCGTTCTTTTTCCTTGATAATCGGGTGTGCGTTGATTTTTTTTATGAATTCATCTGATAAGGCCAATTGATTCTGTTGGACGATTTCTTTCTTATCAAGCGGCTTTTCAGTATCCTGATAGACTTTTTTACCAAAAACCACTGGATATGCTTTTTTGAAAAATTTTTGGGTTTTTATCCGGTCTTGAATATTTATTTGCGCAAAGATTAGGGAGGGCATGATGAGTGTTATTATTAACATCAGTGTGTTTTTCATTGTGCACCTCCTACGTTTTTATGAAAGCGTGCAAGCTCAAGCGCCTCAATTAGAGATGTTTTATATTCTCTTAAAATGACGCCCCTGATTTTCATTCCAAGATTTTGTTTGAGGGTAGTATCATTGGTGTTAGTGGGAAAATTTTTTATGTCCGCCAAAGTATCTGATTGATTGGTATCAAATGTTTTCGTTGCAAAATCAAAAACCAGTTTCTTTAAGTGTAAATTATAATTATATTTTTGGGAGCTGGACTTGACACTGCCGGTGATTTGGAGCTCTCCGGCTTTAATCGGTTTTGTACTAGGACTCAATAAATCCTCGACGATGCCTTCCTTGTATAGATCAGGTTCAACCAGATAGCCGGGATAAACTATCATTTTATCCAAGCTTGGAATCAAGGATTTTACATTGAATTTTTTAATCACATCCACCGTTAAAAATGGTACAGAATCTGTGCGAGCAAAAATGAGTTGGTTAGCTAACACTTCTTCTTGCTCTTGATGGATTTTATGATTGGCAGGTTCATGGTCGATGAAATATCTCCTGTACCTGACCATACCTTTTACAGCATGTTCCTGGGTGCCTGGTAACAAGGAATCCAACACTTTAACCCAGATGCTGATGGCCCCGCCAGCATATTGGTAACGCTGATGGTTCGGCTCTCTTTTTTGGGTAGCAACCTGATTAATGATTCTTTTATTTTTGCCGGTGATTTGGGGAAAAAGCTTGTCCGTGTTGGAAATGTTGAGAAGGTGATTGGTAGAAAGTTCGTAAGAGTAATCTTGGGGGTTTTCCTTTGTGGGAATAAATTTGAAATCAATTTGTATATCACGATCAATAAGCTTGTAAAAGGTAATGGTCTTTACAAAATTTTTCATAAAACTGGCCATGAATTCCTGTTTGGCGATGGACAGTAAAGAGCGTGCGATCAAATCTTCCTTGCTTTTATCCCTGATCATGAATGTATTAATCAGTGCTTCGGAAACCGCTTTCTTGGCCTTTATGCCAAAATAATCATCATCACCAGTCCTAACTTGAAACTCGATATCAAACCGGAGTTTTTTTCCGTGATCATCAAGGGTGAAATAGTCTTTCAAAATCCCAAACTCCACATTACCAAGCGGGCCCGCTTGCGCAGGCATTCTGCTGGTCTTGAATTGATCTTGCCAAATTTTTTCAGGAGGGGTGATTGCCTGGATGACATACCCCAGACCGATGTAGATAGAAATAAATCCTAAAATTCCAAAACTGCACTTGATTCCTGTGACGACATCTTTATTCATAAAAACTCTTGGTTAAAGGCACATTCTCTTCTAGTGACTCTTCGGTAATGAAGTATTTTTGTGAAAAAAATAATGAAAAGGGGAAAAAAGGGATAGGCTTAAGCGATTACCTTATTAAAACAATTTAATACCCCATTTTTTGAAATAATAAATACTCGAGTTGATGGAAATCAAGGTTAATTTTAAACTTTTGTAACTTCCTCTATGCCAGTCGTGGGTTATCTGTGCCTGTGGGTAGTAAATGGCCTTGGATATTTGGTTTATTCGTCGAGTGATATCGGCATCCTCCAGGTACATGAAAAATTTTTCATCCAATCCTTGCAAGTCAAAAAGGAGTTTGCTTCTAAAAAACATAAAGCAACCAGAAAGATAGGGTACTTGAAAAATGGAATTATAACCGGTAGATTTCATTTCGTACCAGTCCATATATTGTTTATAGCACTTAAGTTTTTTCAAAGGAGTTGGTAAAAAACGCCGTAAGAATTGGGCAAACAAGGTTGGATTTTGTTTGCAAAGATATTGAATGGTTCCGTCCGGGTTTAAAATTTGGGGAGAGATCATGCCGACCTCATTATCTGAACGCATATACTCCACCAGTTTTTCCAAAGTACCTTTATGAATGGTCACGTCCGGATTGAGCACCAGATAGAAATCGGTATTTTTATATTGATGAATTCCGTGATTATGGCCAAAACTATAACCACCATTACGTCCAGTTTGAATGAAGTCAGCATTAATTTTTCCCTTTAATTGTTCGAGGGTTTGGTCAGGTGAATGATTGTCAATAATGACCAGTTTAACGTTTAGATTGGTATCTAAAAAAGACTCGGCGGTTTGAATAACTCGGTCAATTGAGTTATTGTAGGTGACGATGCTGGCAACAATATCATAATGCATAAAACGGCCAATTTTTAGGTTACAATAAAGTTTATCTCATGCGGACCGATTCTAATAATAATTTCGAGTAATCGGGAGCCCTCGTAGGATTCATTAATCTGATAATCAATATGGATCATTTCCCCCTTGTGGACTTTCATCGGAACGTAGGGAAAGTAGGTCTGGGCCCAGTGGGTTTTGGGCATTCTCGGGGAGGTATCCAGGATGGTTGAGCTTGATAATTCCGTGCTAAACCAGCCCACCAGGCCATTAAGAGTGCCATCACGCTCGATCACAAAATCCACTGAGTTCATGCACCATTCATCTCCGGGGTGAGCATCAATCATTTTTTGGTAATGAATGGTTTTACCTTCCGATAAAAGAAATTTGCTTGGTACGTGTAACAGGTTGGAATATCCCATATCCAGTTCTTTTTTGGTAAATGATGAAAAATCCAGGCCATGAATCTTAGCTTGTTCCCAAAAACCAGGTCCTTCTTTTTTATAATAGTCTCCATCATCGATCGGCGCAAGCATGACGTTGACGGAAGAGGGAAGCATTACACCACCCGGTTTCAGGTGTTTGTCACGTACTTGAATTACTGAATGAAACATGCGCTCCACATAGGCCATGTGGCCGAGCCATTCACTAATGATCACATCGGCGTTTTCGTCGAGGACTAGATCGTTGGCGTCTCCATGAAATATTTCAACTTGATTTTGCAGATTGTTTTTTTTCACCATTTCCCTGGCGAGAATTGCCATATCTGAGCGTTCAATTCCAATAACCCTTCTGGCACCCGCTTTAGCCGCTAACATGGAAAGAATTCCCGTTCCTGCACCGACATCAATCACCACATCACCGGGGCGAACCACTTCCAAAATGGCCTTGGCAAAGGCATCAGTGCGGACTTTGTCGGCGACCATCCAGCGTTGTTGTTCTAAACTTGCGTAACCTAAAAAATATTGTTCCATATTCACCACTAATAGACGGAAAGGATATTAATCCGGTTGAATTTTGAGTTTTCTTTGGGCCTTTGAGATATTTTCGAGTAAGGATTTACATGCGTAATCATCCATTTGAAAAAGGGGGTGGTTTTCTTTAAGCTTTGCTGGCCTAGATGAGCTTTCCAAGGATTGGAGACGGTTTTTTACCAGCATTTTTAGTTTTCTTAGTTCTTTTTCGTTCCAGTTTTCCAGGTGGATGATGTCTTTTAATTTTAAGTTGGCCATGTTTATTCCGTAATTTACAAATTTTTTTATTGGTGTTTCTTATTTACATGAACTAAGACACTCGGACAAGTTTTAGCTTGAAGATGCTGGAAGAAATCTGATGAATATTTGAAATTATTACTCAAGTTTAGGTAAAATTTGCCGATATCACTTTAAGGCCGTGCGGTGTCTTTTTTGATCCAGGAAAACAAATGATCAGCGACCATCTTGCCATTTTGGAACTTACCTATTGCTTGATCGCCGCAGTTACTTTAGTCCCTCTTTTCAACAAGTTGGGACTTGGCTCGGTCCTTGGTTATTTATTTGCTGGCATCCTTCTTGGACCTTGGGGATTCCAATTTGTAACCCAAAATGATTCGGTGATAGCGCTCTCAGATATTGGAATTATTTTTTTGTTTTTTGTTATCGGTCTTGAAATCAGTCCTCAGCGTTTGATTGCCTTAAGAGATAAGATATTTATTCACGGTGCATCTCAGGTCTTTATAACGACTGCACTACTAACCCTGGGTCTTTATCTCTATAAATTTTCAATTCATCAGTCGCTGCTCATTGGATTTGCTCTGGCCATATCTTCTACGGCCTATGCTCTTAATTTTCTCAAAGACAGTAATGATATTGCTCATAATTATGGTCAGATCTCCATGGGGATACTGCTCTTTCAAGATATTATCGTTATACCCATGCTGCTTGTGATTCCTCTTATGTCTCCGACTTTTAGTGGAAGTGTCGTTTTATCCTGGAGTGGCATTCTGCAATCCCTGGGCCTGTTTGCCCTGGTTTCATTTGTCGGGGTTAAACTGCTTAAGAAGTTTATTGGTTATATTTATAAAACGCAGTCGAGTGAAATCTTCATGGCCTCTTGTTTATTGATCGTATTGGCCACGGCAACGGTTATGAAACAAATTGGATTTTCCACCGGGCTGGGTGCTTTTATGGCCGGTGTGTTCCTAGCAAACAGCGAAGTTAAATTGGAAATTAAGAAAACTATCCTGCCATTTAAGAGCATGTTGATGGGATTGTTTTTTATTAAGATTGGCATGGGACTGAATTTTGCAATTGTCTTTGAATTTTTAGGCAAGATGCTTCTGTTTACTTCCTTTTTGATCTCCGTCAAGTTTGCCATTTTATACTGGATAGCGAAGTCCCATCAAGAGGAGCGGATTAAATGCATTAAAGTTGGAGTGCTTTTAAGTGAAGCGGGTGAGTTTAGCTTTATTATCCTGGCCGCTGCCTTCCATAATAAAATTTTAATGGAAACGACTTATGAATTTTTGTTAACCACCGTAACCATGAGTATGTTTGTGGCACCAATTTTATTCAGGGTGGTTAAACATTTTGAAAAAGAAAAAACCCTTGCAGTGTCTGGCAACGTGGTTTCAATTGATTCTTTAAAAACTGAAAAACCGATTGTTGCTGATTTGAAACCATCGGCAATCATTGATCAGGCGGCATGATTTAAAACTGCCATGGACATTTACCACCTATCAATAAAAGCAATAATGATCTGACCAATGATGATTATTTTTTATGAGCTTTGTATTATTACAAAGCTCCAGTTATGATATGATGTTTGCGAAGGAGCTAATATGGAAGAACAATTTTTACCTGAGTATATCCAAGGAGAGAGAATCTCTCTAAAAAAGCTATATATGGATTTAGCTACGAAGATGTTTCAATACGTGGATCAAGATCGAGAACGTCTGGCCAGGTTTTTACCTTGGCCTGAATTTTTGAAATCAGTAAACGATGAAATTAATTTTATCAATGAAGCTAATGAGGCTTGGAAAGAAAAGAAGGGATTTCATTTTGGTATTTTTCGAAATTCTGACAATGAGTATATGGGTAACATAGGACTGTTTAACGTAAGTTGGATAAATTGTAGCTTGGAGATGGGCTATTGGATACTGGGTAAGTTCGAAGGAAATGGATATATGACCGAGGCAGTAATGAACTTGGAAAAAACTCTTTTTGAAATGGGTTTTAATCGCCTGGTTATCCGCTTTGATCCGCTTAATAAAAAATCGGGTTCAATTGCTCGACGATTAAATTATGTCCATGAGGGAACACTGAGAGAAGTTGTTTTCGAGAGTAATAATATAAGAAGTCTTTCAGTGTGTTCAAAATTAAAATCGGAATACGAAAAAGAAAAACAAGGAAAAATGTCGAATGATTTTAAGTTTGTCTTCCAATCTCAAAATAAAGGCTTCATTTGCGAAAAAATACTCAGGTCGCTTCCCCTGTGGTTTGGAATTGAAAGTGCAGTGATAAATTATATAAATGAAGTGAGCGATAAACCCATGCTGGTAGCTCTTAAAAATGATGAGGTGGTTGGATTTGTTTCGCTCCTTAAGCATAATAAAGATTCTGCGGAAATATTTTTAATAGGAGTAATGCCAAGTTTTCATAATCAAGGCCTCGGGAAGAGACTCATGAAAGCGGCTGAAGATTATTTACAAGATGATGGCGTAAAGTTTGTTCAAGTCAAAACTCTGGGACCTTCGAGGGAAAATAAAGAGTATGAACAAACTAGAAAGTTTTATGAATCAGTGGGATTTTCCCCATTAGAAGAGCTTAAAGATTTTTGGAATGAAGATAATCCGTGTTTGATTATGGTGAAGAAATTAAGCAACTAGATTGAACTATAATTAAAATAACGTCTGTCGATCCATAGGTTGGAAGCTTTGTTATAAAGGATATATTCAATTACACCTTCAAAAAGACTACTTCGAGGTACCAAAGTTTCCAGTACATAAGTATTGCCATCTGAATAAGTATATTCCGTTACAAATAGGCGGTAAGGACGGTTGTCGATGGTTTGATCCCCCATCCTGATAAATTGGGATGAGGTACAGTTGTCACAAAGAATGGAACCAGTATAAATTACGGTAGTAGTGTAGCCATTACCTTCCGGTAAGGAATTTGCCGCCGTAATTGGTTCAAAGTGATCTATGAATTGGTCATTGATATAAAGGATGAATCTATGGGCATGATTACCATCGAGTAGGTCAGCATTGGTTACTTTACCCACAATACTAATTGGTGAATACATGCCAATTGAAAATGTAAGAGATACTTCAGTGGTGGCTGAATAACCGGTTATAGTGAAAAATAAGGAAACTATAACGATAAGGATTTGATTCAGTTTCATGCTTTTGCCTTCGATTAGATTAACTTAAAAAACACTTGCGAAGTTTAGCACTAAAACTAAAAATTCTGTAAAAAAAACGTTTCCTATAAAAATTCCATACCCTAAATGTGTTTGCCAGAAATATCTGTATTAAAAGAAGCAACCAACAATTTTTAGTGTGTTCGCATCATAGCAAGATCCCCATTTTAATTTAACATCGCTAGTTGGATCAAACCATTCTGCTATTGTCTTAATAAAATCATTGATTCGCCTTGAATGTTGAGTGACCAGATTAGTACTCTCATCATAACCGTCTGCGACTGCTCGCCAACTGGTTTCTTCCGATCTGGTTAATTCATTTTTTAGTATGGATAATTGTTCTTGGTTTTTCCCAACGGAATTACGCAAAAAATTAAATTGATCATTCAAGGCGTGAAAGACTTTCATAACAACGAAAAACAGATCATGGTTGTTACAATTAAAATGTTTAATGGTGCTGGTTTCTTGATTGAATTTTGTGACTTTGGTTAATAGTTCTTTGATTTCTTCTGAGTTTAACGCTGAAGCTTGGTCTAGCTGGTCAATCAGTTCCCTGCCATAATTTATGAGTGTGGAGTAGTCGGTGTTATGGTGTTCAACTATTGTCTCAAGATGTTTGGCGGCGATGAGAGATGGTTTTTGGGTAACCATGATATTAACTGCTTCTTCGAGGTCACTAATCGATATATTTCGCCAATCTTGATTTAATGAGTAGAGGTATTGCCTGAGTCCTTCGTGCACGACTAGGGCCCGACGGTCTGTATCGGTTGCCAGTTTATCATAAATTCTTTTGTGAAAATAAATATGGGAAACGGTGTAGGAGGCAGCCAAAACTTGTACATCTTTTCTGGCACTTGGAGAGTACAAAATGAGATTGGAATTATCACCCTTTAAATAAGCTTTATAATAATTGTATAAAATAAAGGAGGCTTCCATACGTTCAACCCTAGACAGTATGTCATCAATTAAAGCAGGGGAATAGTCTCTCCAATCGCTAACAACTTCAAAAAACATGGAGTAAAATTTATCAAATTTAACAGAGAGTGTTTTTAATTTTCGTGGGCCGGAATAAATTTTCTCCAGCACCTTTTTACTGGGGGCAACAATGGGGTACTCATTTTTTTTGGTAATATCCAAAAAGCGTAGTGTACCATCCGGGTACACTAGCGCATTTCCCCCACCGCTGGTCCAGACACCAGCAGTGACTTGAAAACAAATTAAAAAGAGTAAGACAACAATATAGAATTTCATAAATTTTCCCATAACATTTTTTTAAGTCCCAAAGCTAAAATAATCATTTTGTTTTGTACCAATAGCGGAGACTCACCATTGCCAAGTAATTATCTTCTGAGTTTGTTAATTCATCTTTAAGTTTGGATACGAGTCCCTGGTTATTATCTAGAGTGGAATAAAAAATATCAAATTTATAATCAAACTCAACATATAGATGATACACAACTTCAAGTAACTTCGTAGTTCTGACACAATTGTTTTCCAAGAGTGAAGTTATTTCGAGGTTGAATTTTGCAATCCTTGATAAAATTACTGCAATTTCATCTAAGCTAAAGTGTGATGACTGTGTCAAATCTTCGATAATTTGGTTTCCCAAATCTATCTGGGTAGCATAATATTTTGCTGCCAAGGCATAACGAATATTGTCTGAATTTTTGAACTCATTTTTGAGTTTGTCCAAAAGCTTCCTGTCATGTTTTATAGTTTTAAATAAAATAGCATATTGACTATCAAATTTAATAAACAGTTGGTTAGCAACTGGAAACAAATCTTTAGAGCTGGTTTCAGTATCGTGTGCTAGGGCTAAATTCATTTCATAATTAAATTTTGCAATCTTTGATAAAACTACTGCAATTTCATTTGTACTAAATTTTGAGGTTTGCTCCAGTGCTTTGATAATTTTGTTGCCCGAAGTGATCTGCTCAGAATAATTCTGGGAACAGACAGAATTTCCCCCATCGTTAGTTTGAAACGCTGCGCTAGTGTGGAAACAGATTAAAGAAAATAGTGTAATAATAAATAATTTCATAAAGTTCTCCTTTTGTAATACGGTTGACGCTCAATGTCAATAATTTTTGATCAACCTTGTATTTTGTATGGTGCGACTTTAATCCCTGTGCGTCTAAAGGTAAATTATATATGAATAAACATTTTAATTAAAGTTATATAAAAAATTAACTATTATGATTTTAAATTAATATATTCAATTAGTTACATTTCTATCAGTAGTCAAAAATAATATTTTGGAGAGGTGAAATATAGATAGTTTTTACAATCCTCACAATTTATTCAAAACAATTTGAGCACAAAAACTTACTTTTCAAACTGTTTAAGCGGCAGACTGACTTAAATCTTGATTTACTTTTTGTGCTATTTTCCTGCTGCCCTCCTCAGGAGGGTGAATAACATTTACAAAAAAACGGGGACGATAATTATCGCCCCCATATCTCGCAAAAGTACCTGTGCTGCTTTTTGAGTATGGAGAATGTGTTTGCCAAGAGGTTGTGGGGTTATATCAGAATGAAATTCAGGCAAGACGTTTTGTATAAACTTCTTGCCTGATAAATAACAAACTCTTTTTTCTAAGCTTAGAGATTATAAGCTGTTGGTAAGGTCGATTGACATCGAAACATATTGTTTATCTTCCAGGCCACCAAAAAAACTTTCAAATATATTATAATTATCAATAACAAATTTAAAAGTTACCGGATATTCAAATTTTACCTGTATTTGAGCAATCATTAAAAAAATATCGCTTAAATTTCAGGGACACTTCTTTTAGGAATGATCGTGAAAGCAATTGGATATCTGATAACATAGAAACGAGCTCCATGGTTAATGGTAATGAATTACCATTGTAACGCATATTTTGTAGTAATAGAGGTTCGCAATTAATCGCAACAGGTGTGCTGTTTTTTAGGTTTACTGTAGTAATAAATAATTTTTTATCTTTATTCCCTAACGATAGGGTTGGCCTTATGCGCTAAAAATTGTTTATTAACCTCATTTTTTGTGGGCTAATTTAACCATCGTATGCATTTTAGTAAATTTAATATTAATAAATGATTATGTTGAAGTTATATAAAAAATAAACTAAAATTAAGTATTATGAATATATTCAACAGTTTAAGTTATCGAGATATAATAAAAAAGATTATTTTGGAAAGGAAAAAAATAGATAGTTCTTACAATTTTCAAAATTTGGCCAAAGCAATTAGAGTGCAAAAAACCTATTTATCAAACTGTTTAAAAGGTAAAGCAGACTTAAATTTTGATCAGCTTTATATGGTGTGTGAATTTTTAAAATTAAACAGTGATCAATCTCACTACCTGGAATTACTTTTAAATTATGAAAGGAGTGGTTTAAAAGACAGAAAAGATAAATTGCTATCCATGATCAAATCCATGCAGGCCAAATACGAAAAAACGGATCAATATATTTCGGCAAAAAAAATGACGGTTGATACGGAGGAAATTTATCACTACTATTTGGATCCTATAAACCAAATAGTTCATGTTTCCTTGGCCATCGAAAGGTATAGGAAAAATATCCAATTACTTGCCAAAGATATTAATGTTCCGGTGTTTAGAATCATGAATTCAATAACGACTTTGGAAAAACTCGGAATTATTTCCAAAGAAGGAAAAGAAATAAAAGTCATACAAGATGGCCTGCATTTGCCCTCCGACAGTCCCATTTATAAAACTTGGAGAAATGAGCTTAAAAATCTTTCCATGCAAAAATTGAGAAATCTCAAAGCCGAGTCTTCGTATAGTTTTGCGGTGGTTTTTGCAGCGACGGAGGACACGCGGAAATTTATTCAAGGGAAATTTTTTGAATTTTTAAAAGAGATTGAACCAGCTGCTCAAAAGGCAGAATCAGAAAATGCATACTTTATGAACTTTGATCTTTTTCCGTGGATGGAAAATTAAGAAAGGCGTGTATGAGTATGCCGAAATGGTCATCCTGGCAAGTGAGATCATTAACCAACGAAGATGAACAGATTTCAAAGGTCGCTCAGATGAAATACGATGGTTTTGGCAAATATTATAAGGAAAGCTCTGTAGAAAAATATATTTTAGGTTTACAAAAACAATTAGAAATTCAAGATCCCAACGTGTTCACTTTAGTTGGTTACGTTGATGGGAAAATTGTTGGTATTGCGGGAACTTATTTAAAGTGGGGGAATGATAAGACCAAGGATTTCTCCCCTTGGTTTGGATCGCTCTATGTATTACCTGAATATAGGAAGCAAGGTTTGGGGTATCAACTTTTTTGCTCGGTAAAAAATAAATTAAATCATCTTGGTCATTCCAGGATATTTCTTCATACCCCTAATCAAGAGAATTTATATCGCAAATGGGGGTGGAGCTTGATTATGGAAATGGAATTGAACGGACAAATTGAAAAGATAATGGAGCATTTAATAACGTGCATCCCTTAAAGTCAGGCCGTACCTGAAATGGGGGAAATATATTCCCCCATTTTGAGTATGTTAAATGTGTTTGCCGAGAAGTAATGGTGTCTATTTTAGAAATCGCAACGAACAATCTCAATCAATTTATCTGCATTAAAACAGTAACCTGGTTTTAAGATAACTTCACTAATGGGGGTGAGACCTTGCGAAAACTGAACTTGCAATTGATTAACTGGATTGTCACCAGCCGTAACCATTTTTGCTGTTGCAAACCAGAATAGATCTCTTGATCCATCACGTGCAGCTATTATTTGGGATCGTTGTGTTGGGTTGTTTCTTCCTATGGATTTGTGAATGGATTCATATTCCGTATCAAATTTGATAAATACCTTCGCAGTAGTTTCCAACAACTCCCATGAAATATAATCATTAAATTTTGTAACCACGCTCATTTTTTGATTAAAGGTAGTTATCATCGCAACCAGTTTTTTAATTTCTTCGTTGGTTAATTGTGATAATTGTGCCAACTGCTCAATTATTTGTTTTCCATTACGTACAAGGTTTGAATAATTTATGCTCTTGTGCTTAATTACGGTTTCAAGTCGGTTAAAGGCAACTTGTGATGGTTTTTGAGTGATGAAAATATTGACCGCTTCCTCCAGTTCACCTGTAGATATCATTCGCCAATCTTGATTTAATAAGTAGAAGTATTGCCTAAGTCCTTCGTGAACCACTACCGCCAGTCGGTCCTGATCGCTTGCTAGTTTATCATAGACTCTTTTGTCAAAAGATATATGAGATACTTCATAAAGAGCTGCCAAAACTTGTACGTTTTGTGGGGCACTTGGTGAGTATACGGCAAGTGTGGCATTGTTGTGCTTTATAATGGCCTTATAGGTATTAAATAGCACAAAGTAAGCTTTGACGCTTTCTAATTTGTAAAGCATGTCATCAAATAATGCCGGTGAAAATTGTCTCCACTCGCTGATTGCATCAGCAAACATGGCATGAAAATCATCAAAGTTGTCATACATCTTTTTCAAATGCCTGGGGCCGGCATAAATTTTTTCTAATGTAGCCTCACTGGGGACAGTTGTGGGGTATTCATTTTTTGGGGTAATGTCTAGAAAGCGTAAAGTACCATCTGGATATACCAACGCATTTCCCCCGCCACTGGTCCATGGGCCCGCGCTAGTGGGCACTGCGTTAGAGTGAAAACAAATTAAAGAAAGTAGTGTAATAATAAATAATTTCATAAAGTTCTCCTTTTATATTATAATTAACGCAATACATCAAGGCTTCTTTACCAACCCTGTATTTTGTATGGAGTGAATTTAATCGTTGCGCGTCTTAAAGTAAATTTAATATAAATAAAAAATTTAACTTAAGTTATATAAAAAATAAACTAAAGTTTGGTATTAATAATGTTTTCAACATATTAGATAATTTGGAAGTAATGAAAAAAAATTTTTTTGAAATGTAAAGAATAGATACTTTTTACAATTTTTTTTCTTGGAAACAATCAAGTTTGTATTTATTTTAGTTTTTTTAGTGGATTTAAAGACTAGATGAATCCCTAAAAGTTAGGCCGTACCTTTTAGTACCCAGATGAAGTTCAAGTATGTCATCATTTACAACGCGTTTCATTTCAAAGGTCAGGAAGTCTTTTTTTATAGTAAGAGCATGTTGTGAACAAGATGAGTTAAGTATGATGATGGACAAAAATATAATTGTAATGATAACTGAGCAAAGGTGCATATAAATTCCTTTAAAGAAATAATTTAGATAATGATACTTTCTATGTGATGCCGTGACAATGTTTGCCTATATTCATCTCTAAGAGTTAGACTGTACTTTTATTATTGGGGTTTGGTTTGTCGAAGGTAAAGGTTCAATCTCAGAACATTGTTTTCTCAGTTCTTCTTGTTGAATAGCTGCATTTATTTTTTCTTTGTCGGTAGCTTTTATTAAGAAGTCGTCAACTTGATTACAAAAATCTAGATATGCTACCGCAAGTTGTTTGTTAAACTGTGTAAGCGTTAGAATATCATATTCGTTTTGAATTTGTTTTTTGCTAAAAATGATTGATTTGATTTCTTGGGTAGAAGTTTCTTTTTTTCCAGCATCAGTAATTCTTTTGCATGTTTCTTGATCAAGATCTTCAAGGTGGGTATCTATATCTGAAAATGTAGTAGTCGCTGTGATTGCAGAATCATTATTCAAGTAGCAAGTGTCCTCATCATGATGGATTGTAAAATGATTACCTTGAAAAATGCTTGTATCTGTGCGAGGTAGAATGGAAATGGCAATTATTTTTCCGCTTAAATTTTTTTGAATGGCCACTACTTTGCCTTTAAGGGGATGCTTATCAGCTTTAGTGGATGATTTGGGTGGTATTTTATCACTATAGAAATCAATTTCTTCAGCTTGAGGTTGGACATGAAGGTGGTAAGTAGTCTTAAGTGTATCGCTGGCAAAAGGAAGATTCTTTGTGTTGCTCATTTTAGTGAAACTTTGAGATACTTCTTGGATTTTTTGTTTTAATTCATCTGAGGTCATATTAAATACATTTTGTGCATTTACTTTTTGGAGCGGATTAATTTCAGCTCGAATATTTAATAATAATAAATATAATCCTTGAAGAGTCTCTATCGTTTGGGGTTTGTTACTCCTGAAATCCTGTAAATATTGAAGATTTTCTATTCTGCTTAGTGTGTTTTTTTGGTCAAAATGTTGTTGGACTAATTTCATGATTTGATTTACCTTAGATCCTTTCATCGAAATCTTATCGTTGTTGGGATCATTCATATTAAATCCATTGAATGTTAAAAAATCATTTATTTTTTCATCGCATGTTTTTGAGTAAACGTGAAAAGATGAAATAAAAGCTATTAGGATTATAGTTTGTATCATTAGGAACTCCTAGATAAGTTTGGCAACTTGATTTATTGATCGGTTATACAGGTATGACCTTTAATAATGAATTGAATCTGACAAGAACGTGTGGGTACTATTGGATTTAATTGCCTACGTTCATCTCTAAAAGTCAGGCCGTACCTAAAAATTAAAATGTTTACTTCTTTTTCTGGGTGATTTATATTTTCTATTGACTCATTACAGATCTTAATCAATCGCCGATGTAGCTCAGTTGGCAGAGCAACGCTTTCGTAAAGCGTAGGTCACCAGTTCGATTCTGGTCATCGGCTCCAGGATTATTGCACGATCTCTCCTAGCAAATCGTCACGCACTGCTTTTTTGATTTTTACTTTTATAATTTGATTATTTAGATCTTCTTTGGTTTCCAGTAATACGTTTAAAAAATTTGAAGTGAAGCCCTCGAAAAAACCGTTCTTATTTCTTTTTTCAAACAAAACTTTAAAGGTTTTACCTTCTTGATCCTTGGCAAATTGAATCAGTTTTTTCTCACCTATTTCAATCAGCTCCAAAACGCGGTCTTTTTTTACCTTATCATTAACTTCATCCGGCATGCTAAAGGCCAGGGTTTTTTTTCTTTTGGAAAATGGAAAAACATGTAAATGGGTAATGGGGAGAGCCTCGATCAGTTTTTTGGTGTTTTGATAATGCTGATTTGTTTCTCCGGGAAAGCCAACAATAACATCAGCGCCAACACCGGCGTTTGGAAAATATGCTTTGATATTTTTAATTACCTGCTCGTAATCTTTAACCTCATACTTTCTTCTCATCTTTTGAAGGATTTCATCATCTCCGCTTTGCAAAGGAACATGAAAGTGATCCATCACTTTGTGATTTGAAGCTAGAGTTTGTAAAAAATCTTTGGTCAGCATATTGGGTTCGATGGAGGATAATCTTAATCTTTCCAGTTTCTTTAACAACAAAAGAGCATTGGTTAAATCAAGCAGGTTTTTGTCACCATCTTTGTAATCACCGATATTGACTCCGGTGATAATAATCTCCTTAAAGCCTTCATCTATAACCAAAGTGGCCTCTTTTAGAACCTCATGAACTGGCAGACTCCGTGATTCACCTCTTGCCCTGGGGATAATGCAATAAGAGCAAACGTAATTGCATCCATCTTGGATTTTTAAAAAAGCCCGCGTGTGTCCCTCAGCTTTGGTTGAGCGTGAAGAAAAGAAATTTTTATTTTTTTCTACATGAATTGCATGAGTAGCTTCAATTTCATCCAAGTATTTGAATAGATAGGACTTTTCAAAGGAACCTAAAACGAGATCTACATCTAAATTTTTTTTAATATCATCATAGGCGGTCTGAGCATAACAGCCAACTACTACAATTTTGGCCTTGGGAGCCTGGTTTTTTGCTTTTCTAATCAGGTTTCTACAGGTGGCTTCAGCTTTTTGGGTCACACAACAGGTATTAATAAGGACTACGTCGACGTTTTCCCGCAGTTTCCCAATTGCATAACCACGCTCTCTGAACTGGTCGGCAAAGGTTCCAGATTCAGATATATTTAAACGACAACCAAGTGTCTCGATGGCCACTTTTTTCTGATTCACATTTATTTCTCCCAATCACAACTTTTGCAGAATAAATAAAAGGTTTTGACTACGCAAGATAAATACGGAAAAAAGACATAATCCAGTTGACAAAAGATGCTGAAAACATTAATTTTTTCTAGCTGTCGCACTTTACGGTCGCTTAGCTCAGTCGGTTAGAGCATCTCCCTTTTAAGGAGAGGGTCCTGTGTTCGAATCACAGAGCGATCACCATTTTAAAATAAGTGCTCCCATCGTCTAGCCCGGTCTAGGACATCGCCTTTTCACGGCGGTAACAGGGGTTCGAATCCCCTTGGGAGTGCCAAAGATTTTCAAAGCCCCGTTTTAACGGGGTTTTTTTTTGCCAAAATCCATTTTGCTCGCAATTCTGCCTATTCAGCGAGCACTATCCATTTTTTTGGAGTTAATGACCTTCATCGAGGCAAGGTTATGGGTATCAGCTACTCTCCGCAGGAGTTGATCTGATTTTCAAGCACGATAATATCAATGAAATTTCCTTGTGTTCCAAGTGCAATAATCGGCGAGCAATTCGGTTATATGAAATTGTTGGCTTTGTAGAACTGCATCGATGTGTTCACCTTACTTTAAACATTTAAATTAAATTGCTGACTATAATTTAAAGTTTCCGATATTTTTGAGGAAGCTCACTAACAAGATCCATCTTTAGTCCTGCGTCCATAAATAAAGTTTTTACAACGGGAGATAACCATTCCTGTGCTTCATCATAACCAGTTTCAAAAGCAGTCAGCATTATTTCTCCTAGCTCGTTTTTTTCATTATTATCCATCCGTTTTAGATATATTTCATAAGCATATTGAAGCATGCTGGCAACAACCACTGAAATCCTATGGGTTCTGGCACTTGGGCCAATGGCCCGAAGCATATCTATCCAAACTTGATATGTGTTTTTATCCAATTGTTAAAAGAGATGGGGTTTTCAATGATCCTCCATAAAATCAATCATAGAATTTCCTTTTTCCATTTGGGAAATTTTAGTTTTAATTGTTCGTAGACATTAAAAACGATAGGACATATTTTAGTATTTTCAACAACTCCCCATAATCTTGATACAAAACATTCTTTGTGAAGATGAGGAAATGATTTACAGTCATTTGGACGATTATCATATTGAGTACATTTATTATCTTTTAGAAATGGGCAAGGCAGAGTATTAAAAACCATATTACCGTCTTCGTCTTTTTGTAGATATTTTTCTGTAAAATCATTGAGACCAAGGCTTATTCCTTTTGATATTTTGGCAACGTCATTTTTCTTTAAAATTGGATAAGAGTTTCGACAACAGTTTCCACACTCGGTGCAATCAATTTGTGAAGAAATATCAGCGTTGATTTTGTGAACAATTCTATCAAGGTCATCCTCATCAATATTCATTTTCAAGAATCCCCGAAATTGCCAATTCTCCTCGCTGTTTTTATCTGTTTGAGCTTGTATGTTGGTTAAATCTTTTTCTAACTGCACTATTTTCCTATACGAAATGTTCTTTCTCAATAGACACTTTCCAATTAAAAATATCTATTTTGTTAATCAAATAATTTGCCTATAAAAACTTGAAACATTTTCGAAAACAATCTATATTCACCCTCTGCATCGGGATTTTTAATCAGCATTTTTTTATCTTTAAGTGTTCGTATGGCAGAATCCAGTGAAGTTTTTTTTAAAGAAAAATCTTTTAAAATTTCTTGTCTGGTGACCCAATTATAATTTTCACCAGATTTATTGGCGACAATTTTTAACACTTCTTTAAAATTGCTACTTTTTTTTACCTCATCATACATCCGTGAAAAAAACAACTCTCCCAATCTCTTCACTGACCCGAGATAGTTATCCGTTCCATGCAAACCTCGCTCAATATCAGTTTCAACTATTTGATCTCCTGAGCAAACTTCATAAGCCGAATATCCAAGTTCTTGTATTAAATGAGGAAATCTTTCCGAGTAGAGTAGTATTTTTTCCACCGCCTCATTTGTATTAGTTTTACCACTATTGAACAATACCTTGCTTATCACTTCTCTAGCATCTGATTCTGTCATTCGATCGAGGATAATAGGGGTAAAGGTTCTTAAGAAAGATTCATGATCGTTCGCAAGCAATTCTCTGATTTCTGGCATCCCAACCATGATTAGCATTAAATTATTGATATTGTCTGCGGCCAATGTTTCTTGAAGTGATTTCCAGAAAGACGAAAAACTATCAAAATCCTTCATCCTATCCAATTCATCTATAATAATACAAATAGATCTTCTCTGGTGAATGTCTTGCTGATTAAAACATCCTTCAGCGCATCTTCTTAGAGTTTTTTTTGCCTCGTAGTATATTTCTTGTTCTGTAACCAAACTCCCATCGCCCAACTCGAATTGCACCCCCTTTACATTAACACTTTTAAATTTTTTTATAAATGCATTTAACAACCCAACAGCAGAAGTGATTAATGAACTATATTGTCCTAATTTCTCTTCAAGTTCTTCTATTATTCTAGTTAAAACTATGACCGAAGGAGTATTTTTTTGGACACTAACAAAAATGGTAATTAATGGGTTTTGAGGCTTATCTACAAGCGAAATGAAATTATCTTGAGCAATGGCTTTACTGACATATGCAACAGAAGTTTTCCCAATGCCCCGTTCTCCGATTATCAATATGTTTTGTGGAGAAAAATAAGAAGTTTGAATAATTGCCCTCTCTAGCAATTTCAGTTCATTAATACGTCCTGCAAATGTTCCAGGTGGCACGGGCAAGCCAGGTTTAAAAGGATTGATAATAATATACATGGATACCTCAATAGTATTAGAAATATCATATCATTAGCATCAAATATTTTCTATTGTGTCTGGCCTGTAATTTAAATTAATGACCATTTTTTTTACAACTTTCTGCATAGTTCCCGGTAGGTTCCCGGTAGGTTCCCGGTAGGTTCCCGGTAAGTTCCCGGTAGGTTCCCGGTAAGTTCCTGATCAGTCCCAAGATAGTTTAAAAAGACAAAAATAACCAATTTCTACTATGAAGCTTTCTCTAGAACAATTTTCAATCGTAGCTTAAATGGGCCGAGATATTCACTTAAAGTTTCAGATTTTAGATTTCTCTCCCCTCTGAGAAACTTGTCTATATCCGATTTACTTTTGCCAACGATTTTGGCAAATTCAGGAATTCCAATTCTTGGAATCATAAAACGAAGAGCTTCTTCAATACTCATTGGTTCATCTTGATCTTCTACAAGAGACAGTAAGTATTCCTGCGCGAAACTGATGTCAGATAATTCCTTAGCTAAATCTTCATCGTAGGCATTATTTCTGTACATATCTCCCTCCAATAATATTGTCACCGAGACTAACGCTGGGCAATTTTAATCTCTCAGCCTTTTTCATTCTGAAGACAAAGGTAGCACATTTGTGATTTCTTGTAAGGTAGATAGTTAAGACCTTTTTATTTTGTTCGCAGTAGTGATGAACTTGGATGAAACACAATGAAATAGAATGAAATAGAATGAAATTGAAAAGGACAAGTTGTTAATTTTACTTGCAACTCATTGAAATATTTGAGTTAATGTTAGGTCATAGGGGCACCCCTAGGGAGTGCTAAAGATTTTCAAAGCCCCGTTTTTTTACGGGGTTTTTTTTGGTCTTCTTTCGAAGTGAAGAACAGGATTAAAACCAACAAAATTATTGTTAAAATTTCATTTTTTTTACATAAAATCAACATCAGCTCTATGGATTTTCGCCAAATTTGACGGTCTGCTTGAGAATATTTAACGATTAGATTTAAGGTTACAGATTATTTAAGAATGAGTTTGAATAATCTTTCAATCTTATCTATCATTTCAGTCTTTTACAATGTGAGTGAATCGCCCTATCAATTTCAGAAATAGTTTCAGGGCGGATATCTTTCTCTTTGGCAAATTTTTTGAATTTCAAAGCGACGCCACAAACCTTAGCCAAATAAAAAAGCGCCTTCTTTTTATCGACACCAGTTTTCAAAGCAAGCTGAAGAAGATGTTCTTTATTTGGATTTTTTCCTTCTCCACAAATATCCATGTGGTGCTCACCTCCGGGACCAAAGCTGAAGGTTAAGTCATAGGCCGGAGTGAGTTTCCAATTTTTCTTTGCATCTAGTAAAAATGAAAAATTCTTTGCATGATCATCGCGGTTATTGAATGTCACATTAAACACACATTGTAAAAATGCCTTTTCCACCTCTCGTTGATCTTTGGTCATTAGGCGTGTCAGACGCAGCAAACTTATATAGTCTATTGATGGAAGCCTGAAATTTGAATTTAAAGCGCCGGCAGCAGTATGCAAGGGAACTTTACAAGTCTTCCATCTATCAAATCTCTCAGTTCCAAAAGCTGAAAGCTTTTTACCAAGATCAAAATATTGTGTGTTCTCCATTTTAATTCCACATTTTTTGGCTAATTCTGAATAAAGATCCTCGATAGCACAAACTTCCTTGTGCTCATGTTCGCTTGGAAACTTAATTAGCCATGGCGCACCCACTGCGTGATCATCTGTTGAAATGGTTTTTGTTTTTAAATCAAAGCGAACCAAGGCCTTTGGTCTGGCCCCATGGGGTGAACCACCAATTTGTGCAATTTGTGTAAGTGCTTTAGTAGGTTCATCAATAATGATTTTATTAATCTCCTGGGCCAACTGAGTGAGGGTAAAATTAAAAGGCTTAAACTTGTCACCGGAGGCCGGTGCAAAAGTTAAAGCACTCATCGCGCGTTCTCCCAGAAATGCTAATCGATCTAAAGCAGAAATTTCTGAAAGTACGAATCCCTTTTTTTTAAAAACTCGGTCCATGAGAAGTAGTCCCCATCCATCTGGCAAACTATCCGCAATCAGTCCTGGAAGCCTACCTTGGTAAGCAGGAAAGTTGCCATAGGCTTCAGACCGTAACGACAGATTTAAAGGAGAAAGCTCAAGGCCTTTTTTCAGAGCTTCTGATGAATACTCAAAAAGCAGATTAACACCATCGTCAGCAAGTTCACCCAGGTGCCAATGCTCGCCCCAACCTGAATAAAAAACCGACAGTTTTTTCATCTTACTCTCTTTTTAATTTTTGATTTCCGTAAATTTTGGGCCTTTTCCATTTCAGCGATAGAATTAATTTTTAATTGAAACAAGTTTGTTAAATCACTTATGCAATCCAAAACTATCGCAATTTTAATCAACGTCAAGAGCGTACACTGTCCTTTGTTCTCCAAATTTTTAATGGTGCCCACATCGAGCCCCGTACGATCTGCAAGTTCCTGCTGGGTCAAGCGCTTGTTTATTCGCTGTTGCTTAAGGCGATAGCCTAGTTCGTGACCAATTTCCTCTGGTGTTGAAAGTTTAAAATCTAATTTATTGACTATATTTAAATTAAATTGCTCCATATATCTATTATAATATCTTTTATTTAAAATAAAATCAAGGTCATTATAATTAATAGCTATTATATTATATTTTTAAATATATATAAATGGGTGTAAATGCCTAATATTAAGCAATGCGGAAATATGATGGGGTGAGAGAATCTTGCTGGTTTTTCCAGACTTCCGTATTTAAAATGCTTGGAAAGGACCCCATTAAATAAGGAAAACTGGATAAAAAATGGGTGTACATGGCAAAGATATTCTTGGATTTTTTAAAGTTATAAAACTTTATTGGGTTGTAGTTCTTATTTCGAGGGAGGCTGTAGTCTTTCCCATCAAATTAAGCACGGTTGAAAGGTTATTATGTCAAATAATAAGAATTAAGCAGTATGTTGCAGCCACTCATTGATCATAACGAAATCTTCTTTGTCGAAGCCCAGATTGAATATTCTAAAGTCTAGTAACTTTTGTAATCCTAGACAAAACATCATCGACACTATTACATATAGTGGTATAATGCAACAGAGGGGGTTGGTAAAATGATCGTTAGTTTTAATGGAAAGATTGCTAGGGATATATGGGAAACTAATTACTCTAAATCTTTACCAAAAGAACTTTGGATACGCGCAAAAGCACTACTGACAATTATGCACTCTACCAGCGAGTTAAATGATTTAAAAATCAAAGGAGCACCTCCTGATATTCGGTTACACAAACTTAAAGGAGATCGAAAAGAATATTGGAGTGTTACAATAAAGTTAACATGGGCCAGATTATGTGGTTGTTCACCTAGAAAAATAAATGAAATCATAAACGAAAAACGTGGCATCTCACCGGACTTTGCCCTCGTTTTAGAAAGAGTACTTGGGACAACTGCAGAAATGTGGGTTCGTATGCAAGCTGAGTATGATCTATGGCAAGCAAGAAAGAAGGCCGCTTAGGTAACAAAATCATCAATTAGTAAAGGTTACAGAACATCTAAGTGTCTTAAGTTTGAAATTTTGGTTTTGTGATAGACCAATGAGTTTGAATAATCTTCCAATCCTCATCTATCTTTTGGTAAACTTCAGTGCAATTCCAGAGAAATTTATTGTTATCGCTGTAAGAAACATAGTTGTAACTAAGAACGACCAAGTTATCAGATATGATAAATCTCGGATTAATTATTTCAAATTGATCAATTTGAATTTTGCCTTTGAGTCCTTCATAATACTTAGTCAATGTATCAAGACCATCTATTCTTGCGTCAATAAATGGATCAAAATAGGTTACATCCTTATGGGATATTTCAAGATATCCGCTGGGATCGCCCTGTCCCCAGCGTTCAAGTGCTTTCTTTTCCTTATCAAGTATTTTTTCTTCTATCATCGATAATTCCCCATATTCATGTCTTCATTCTGAAAGATCTACGCAGCTTTCTCTAAACCAATTTTCAGTCGTAGCTTAAATGGGCCTAGAATATTCAACAATTTGATTTTCTTTCAACCGTAATCTTATTTTTCTGAAAACCAGAACCAATTTCCTTGGCTGGTCATTTTTAAAAGATAACCGTTGCGAATATTAATATCAAAATAAGAAAAGCTTGTGAAAGTATCATCGTTCCACATACTAGGCGTGGTCATTATAGGCAGTAACACCTGTTGATTTTGAGTTATTGAATCAAACTTCACTATAGAATTTTTGAAATCTCCTTGTTCTTGATTGATACAAAATAATTCAATCCCAAGATATTCAAAAGAAGACCCATAAAAATAACTCATCCCCCTCACAAAATAATAACTCCAGGTAGGGATTGTCGGAGAAAATGAACTAATCTTTGAATAAGGGACAACGATCATTTCATCCGTAAGCATATTATAAATCAAGGAAGTGATCTCATCAGTAGTAACTAAACGCAACAGAGGTCCTTGTCCATCCATAATTGTTTTATTAGGGAAGGTAAATTCAACCAGATCCGATTTTGAATATTTGAACGAATGATTTTCCCACGGGTTGTAATCCATTGAATGGATGTAGAGGTTATCGTTATTTTTATATAAGCTTATGACGTTACTTAATGACTCGCTTCTAATAATCTCTAGATTATTATTCAAAACTAGAAGATCCCATTTATTATTGTATCCTTCAGTGGCTATCGTATTCAAATCATCCCAAACATTTTGAACACATTTATTTTTTTCAAAAGGCCTTAAAACACCTCCTGTATTCTTATCAATAAAAACGCTGCAATTTGAGTCACCATTTTCTGGAGTAATTTTTGAAAGAACTATATATTCCTTAAAAGTACCCAAAGCAACATACTCGGCCAAACCGTTCAAGTCAACAAACAATTCTTGAATAAAGGCTTTATCCATATTTGCGCTAAGTAAATATTTATGATTTTGGTCATTTCTTAAGCTAAACATTATTTCGGTTTTATGTTTTTTTTCAGCAGGAAGGTCAACAACTCTGGTCATTTGTAAAATGTTAGAAAATTGAGTTAATAAGGTTGTACTGCTTGAAAATTTAAAATCAAGTTTATAAATCTGAAGTTCCGGAAATCTATAAAGAGAAAATACTGAGTCTGAATGCCAGATGATTTCGTAGGATTCACCCTCATGGCCCAAATCTAGTTTTATTTTTTCTAACACCGATGCTTGAGGATGGTAAACAATCAAATATTCTTCCTCGTCTTGTTGAATACCAACCGTAATACCAGTACTAGGCTCTTGAGAAAGAGGTCCCATATTGTCAGGTAATTTAATTTCTTTTCCCTTTTTTAAATCAATTATCTTATTGCTATTAATCAGTGCCACTGCGTTTGAACTAATTTGAAGTGAGGTAATGTCTGATGGAAAACGATAATAATAATATTTTTGGCGATCTTTTCCCCATCTCTGGTCAAAAGATACGCGAGGATCACTATTTAGAAAGGGTAAAAAATCTAAAAAATGAAAAAAAGAAAGATCTTGGCCATGCAACTCTGAAAAATTTTTATTCAACCTAACAACTAGTTCATCAAAATCCTTCGAGGAAAAAATATTCGAATATCTGGCAACCGCCTCGGCAATATCAAAAAAATTCTTATCAAGTTTATAGGTATTATAATTAAGCCAGTCCAAGTCACCCGCTTCACATTGATTTTCTTCCGTGCATTTTTTATTTTGAAACTGTATTTCAATTAATTTTTCTCTTTCACTAAGGGTCTTGTTCATTCTTCTGGTGATAAGCGTGGAAACAGCTTCAGGGTCGCTTCCCCAGCGCAAATTAATCGGATCTCTGGGATCATAGGAATAAAGTCCGTATTTCCATAAAAATTCGATGGTATTTAGATTATAGTTTCTATCTTGAATGGATATAAAATATTCTTTATATGACAATCGAAGTAATTCAGATAAATCGTTTGATCCAAATCTACGAACAAATCCTCTTATACGTTCCAAATTAGATAATATTCGTTTATCTCTATTTGGAGTACTCCAATTTTCAAAGTTTAGAGTGCTTTCCGAACAGTCCTCTAACTGACAAATGCGATTACCTTCTTCAACGATATAGATTCTATTTCTTATCATTTCTTTAGAATCTTCAATTTGTCTTTTTGCAATTACGTCCGGTTTAAAATCCACATCAAGTCTCTTAAAAGTTGCAAGAGCAAAATTTGTTTCGGACCCCATATATTCGCTATCATATTGCTCCAGAGAGTAGTATGGCATACTAACTGCATCCACTAGACTCCACTTGTTAGCAATTTTAAACGGCCACCTCATTTGAACCAGTCCACCTGATTTTTGAGGAGTGGGTGACTCCACAGAAAAGTTTCTTCATATAATGTCCGTAACATTCGGGGAGTAGTTCCCGACATAAGCATAATTGGAATTTGATCAGAATCTTCATAGTTGGTCTTGGTAAGTACTCTGGTGTGTCCATTATTTTCAAAAAGAGAAAGATGAATAACTCCGGAGATGAATATTGCTCTTGATATTTTGATTGGGTAGATATCGTTATGAAGAGTATGAGTATAGGTATTGTCCAATAAATAATCAAGAGCTTTTAAAAAACGTTCATCATTATGCCAATCAGATGATGTTTTTAAATCCTTCCACTCATCCTTAAAGGATTCGTTAGTGAATAAATCACCGGACCCCGCTAGTGTATTTGCCGCTGGCAAATAATTGATCCTAGAAAATATCCACCTTAAGGCGTAGGCAACGTCAGCGCAATCAACTGAAATTTTATGATTTTTTAAAAAATCCTTATCAACATTTTTTTCAATCCAGCGAGCATACTCCGTTTCCCACTCCTCATCCCAAGTGTTTTTATTTTCCCAAATATGGTTAGTTGAACCAATATCTTCGACAGATAAGCCTGAGGTTGAAACATTAAAAATTGATAATAAGTCATTCATCGCAAAATAATTCCACACCTGTTTATCAAAGAATTGATTGTAATGTTCATGTAGATAATTATTTAATTTTTCCTCAGAGGAAAAAGTTAAGTGCTTAACTCTTTCTTGTAATTTTCCGATGGGTGCAAAATACTGATCAAGATAATAATAATCTTCCTCAAGATAAGTCACTATATATGTGGTGCCCAAGCTGGTTTTGAAAATCCAATCCTGTGCGTACAAATTAGAAAAAGCTATTAACCATAATACAATGAGTATCGTAATTTCTTTTTTATTCATACAATCATTTCACTTGCTTTTTGACATTTGGCTTTATTCGTAGCCCAAAAGAAAACAAGCGTAAATATGATTGTAAAATTTTACCTGCAGTTCTATTGTCCTTCTGAAAATATATTACACATATTTTTACGCAGTTTTTTTAGCTAAATTTAAATCTGCAATATTTTGAGATTTTGCATTAACAAAGATCTGCGCTGGATTCCTATTCCCCCCCCCCTTTTTTGGAAAGTTGATCAGTAGAATTTAAAACAATTATTAAATATGATTCTAATAAGTTAGAATTATCGGGGACGGGAAGGGAACTTCCATGAGAGCTAGATATTCTAAAGTCAAGTTATCCAACCGAGATTTCCAGTTTGGGAGATTTTTTGAAATTCGGTAGGATGATATTCTTTTCCAAGTGATCCTGATGGACAACTTGGAATATTTTTCCAGGGATTTTGACGGAGATAATTCCCATTGGAGTTAGGGCCTGTACGAAGGGATCTTCTGGGTAGGTCACCAGCGAAATGCTGTGATAATCCTGATTGATTTTTTGCTTATAGAGAAATTCCAGCATTTGGGTAAAGGCATTTTGTCTTATTTCGTATGATAAAGTGCTATCAATTTCAAAATTGGTCAGGTAGAGGGTTTTAAATTCTTTATTTAACTTGGCTTTTTTGCCCTTAAACATTGGCATAACCAGATTAAGTAAAAAAAGATTGAGGTTGAGTTTTTTAATCACAAGACTTCTTTTAGGTGACGCTGACCATGGTAAAAAAGCCCCCACAATTTTTTCTTCTGGGTTTTTTGCAATGATAAAAGAATTAAGGTTGCAATGAGGCCATTGCTTTAGTCTTTTTTCCAAACAATTATTGATCTCTTTAAGATCATAGCAACTGCCGAAAGGACGGAGTTGGTTCTCCCGATCCAGAAACTTTGAAAGCTCTTGTTTATCCTTGGGTTGGGCAAAGCCGATGGTTAGATTATGGGATACCGGTTTTTTCTTCCATAACCTGAAGGGAAGTTTCCCCAGGATGTTGATTGACTGATAATCGGCCAACTCATGATAAATGAAATCCCTTTTCTTTTTTACAAAAGAGTTAATGGCAAGTTGATTGCTGGCAATAATGGCGCAATAAAAATATTTAGCAAACTTAAAATCTATAATATGGTTGGATTTTTCGATGAGCTCGCTAAAAAGCACTTTCCATTCTTGTCGAAGGTCGGCTGGCAGATGTCTTTTGCTCCTGGCATCCATGAGATACACCGCAGTTTCTAGTTTGCCATTAATATAGAGTTGGTTTAGACAGAAAGATCCAACTCCGACCACTTCTTTATTTTCATCTTTCATGATCAGCACAAAAGATGAATCGTATCCACACTCGAGAAGTGAAAAGAAATTGTCTCCTCTGGAATAAAAGATAGGTAAATTTTTGGTTTCCATGGATACGGTATCAATTAGGTGCAGGATTGCCTGGTTGTCGGATTGGTCAGCAATGTGGATATGGGGATATTTTTTGAGAATATCTTGTAACGTGATATTCATAGGTATTAAACCTGTTCTAGGGTCGGTTGGACATGATAGCCCAAATTGCGGCAAATGCCTCTTCTTCGCATCATTTTTTTAAAAAGAAAATGAGCTGCTTGTTTAAGGGATAAATGATCGATGGGGGCGATTTGTACGACGTTGTACTCATCTTCTTCAATGCCGGGCAGCCTTAAGGTTTTTCCCGCATAAATTGTTTGAGGATCACAGGCACTGTACAATTTCCCTAATTTCTCCTTTCCCTGATCATAGACATAAACCAAATGTTTTTTGGGGCTGGAGATAATATCTTGATATAATCGAAACCATGTTCTTACCGAATATAGCCGGTTGGAGGCCAGGGGCGAAAGCCAGAGTCCATTGATTTCAAGGACCAAATCAAGATCAAGCTCGCGATAGATTGAAGATGCTTGCAGAGCTTGCGGGGGCACCAGATCCAATGAGCGAAAAGGAGGAGTTAAGGCCACAATATATCCACCGATCATTTGTTGATCATCGGAAAAAATTCCTCGTACCAGATTGGGTTTTAAAAATTCCATTGGGTAAACCACTTTCAGATATTTGTATGTTTCTTTTTGAAACTGACAAAGTTCGGTATCTGTTTTAAGCTGGACAATCTTCATGAAACTATCTCCTGGTTTATATATAAGCAAAAAGAGGTGGAAGATTTTGATCTTTGCTTCGTCTCTTGATTTAGTTATAGGTCAAATGATAACGACCTGGTAATTGATAATTATCATACCTGTATTTTTTTTATGAGAATATCTTTGGGAATCATTCCTTGGTTTTGAATTTTTCCAATGATGCTCTGGGATTGGCGTTAGGACGAAGCACCGGGATAGATACTTCTTTAATAGTTTCTTTTCCATCAATAATTTCCTGACAAAGACAGTAAACATTTTGATTCTTGGATGACAGGTTAACCCCGGTTATTTTGCTTATTTTTCTATAAATATCTTTTGTTTGACGAAATATAATCGCTTCGCTCAAAATTGCTGGAATTACTTTATTTACCACCTATAAAACCGATAAACGATCAGGTTGTTTTTAGTATGCTGAAATATTTAAATACATCATTTCTTTTTATAATATCGATATTGATAGCGATGTCTTATGCCCATGCTCAATCGCCAGTTGTAGCACCTGAAATTATCCCAATTGACTTAGCTTCCTTTGCTGATGCTATTCCACCAGACATTGGCTACTTAATGGAGCTTAAGGATGCTCACCCGGTAAATTTGAAGGAAGAAAAAAAATTACAATCCTTTTATTCAGCTTGTGAGCAAGTGCTTAGGGATGTCTATGATGCGAGTGATGGTCATAAATTGTTTTTAGTGATAATGGATGATATGCGACCTGCAGCCGGTTTTTTAAAATCAGATTTTAAAAAAGCCGGCAACGTATTATTTATCAACAAGGGAATGGCCAAGATCGCCAGTGACCCATCGGAATTGGCCTTTGTAATTAGCAGGGAACTGGAACATTCCACTTCCCAAATTCAGGACACCATTGACGACCTGAAGGCCAAAGGAAATACAATTGAGGCGGCTCTTTTAAAGCGAGCAGTTGAAAACGAAGATGATTTAAATGCAATTTTTAAACGGATGATTGATACTGGATATGATCCATATAAGACCTTAAATCTGCTTGAAAAAATCCAAACTGCTAACCAGAATAGTGTTGATGCCTTTTTATCCAGAGCTGAAATTCGTGCTGATTTGATCTCCACATCTTTAACAGCAAGTAGGCGGGAAGGTAAATTAAAAATAAACATAAAACCTCATGCAGATATCGCCGGTAATCTTGAACAAAGCAATCAATACATGAATTCCAAAGAATTGCTCAATAGACAGCTTCAACGCTTGCATGCAGATTTAGACGACGCCACAGATATCAAAACTATTTTTAAACAAATAGCCGAAGCAAAATATCTATCAGGTGAAAGAGATAAAACTTATTTAAAATTAAGTCAGGCAATTGATCGTTTTGCCGAAGATATTAACGAAAAACGTCGTTTGGCCATTCACCAAAAAATGGGTTTAATCAGTAGTAAAAAAGAATTGGTACAAACAATTATCCAGTCAGAAGAAAAAATAAGTGGACAGATTATTGAAGTGTTTCATGCAAGTTTTCCTGAAAGCAAAAAGATGGAGCATTTTTTACAACTGACTCATTTGGATCGATTGCTCGACCAATCATTTAATAACACCCAATTAGATTATAATTTTCCAGATATGTATTCCGACTTTTATAACGCACGAAAAGAATATGATCATGTGGCAGAAGAACTAAAAAATGCCACTGATCCAAAGAAAATCAAACAGTATAAATCTGAGTTTGAGGAAGTATCTAAACGTTTAGAACAAGCTAAGGAATCCCTTGAAATATCCCAATCCATGTATGATGCAAACGGGTTTGATGATTTGACAAAAAAATATCGTGCTTTGCTGGAGATGAAAGATAAAAGTAGTGTCAAATATTATGATGACATCATGGAGTTAAAACTAAATTTCAAGCAAAAACTCAAGTCATACAAAAGGGACACTCAAATCAAAGCATTAAGGCAGCAATACTACGATAAAAATGCCGATTTATGTCTTTCTAATATATTTTCAGAAGAAGGTTCAATTCCAACCTTAAAAAATTTTAGAAGCGAATATAATTTTAGTCCGCAAAAACAAAAGGAACTGCTCAGTGGTTTATTGCCAGAAAGTATCTTAGAAAAGCTAAGATTAAATTTTGAAAATCAACTTCAGGGGACTGGCGATAATAAGGGACAATTGATTAAAGTGTTTGATTCTCACCTTAAAAAGTATAAAAATACTGCTACAGAGTGGCTAAATGAATGCGCTAAACTCGATCCTGTGCGCTCCAAAGCAATTTTTTTCAAGTATCAAAAATGGATTGCCCAACGAGCCCAAGATCTTAAATTAGACAAAGATCCAGTCGTTCAAAAATTAATGAAAGATATCTTGATTGAAAATAATAATTTGATAAATGAATCAGAAAAACTGACCTTGTTGAAAGACCTTGATTTGCAGATTGATAATAATGACAAGAAAGTACTAATCCAAAAATTAAATGAAATACTTCAGAATAAAACCAACAAATCCAAAGAAGTTTTTCAACTAGGCAATGATCTTATCCAAGAATTTTGTACTGATCATAAACTAGTTGCCCTTCCTGATGATCTGCTTTTTTTTTATAACTCTGCCATAGAACATGATATAAATCACTATGGTGTGTTTAAAAAAGCCGGTTTGTCTGCACCTTTAAGTCACGATGAAGTAAAAGCCTTTTTATTGTTGGGGAGTGATCAGGAAAATTGGAAGCTTATTACATCGGCGCCTGGATTTGAAAAAGAAACCATTGCTAAAGGAGCAAAGTCTTTTTTTAATCGCAGCGATATAAATAAACTTTTTAAAGTCACCTCAGCGTTGGATAATAATTTTTATCACTATCCATTTATTTTTGAACGGCTAGAAAAAACCATGTCGAAAGAAGAACTCTATCATTTGATATTAAAAATGCCCCATTTGGCCAGTCACGATATGACTAGGAGTGAATTTTTGTCCGGTGGCGCTAAACACGCTTGGATGAATGATTTAGTAAAGGATCATCTGCAATGGATTGCCACCCAAAATTTGTCCAACGAACAGTTGTTGGATTTTTATGTTCCGATGTCGGGATCTTCTTATTTAAACCAGGCCCAAAAAGACCAAATTACAAAAAAAATAAATGAAATTAAAAAAAATGTTTTTCTTAAGACGTGGCAGCAACTTACGAAAAAACCGTTTTCTAAAAAGATACCCAAACGTACTCAGTATTCCACTTTAATAAAATCGATGGTGAATGAATATTTAAAAAAAGATCTGCAACACTATCGTTCCAATGACTTCCAGGAAATTTATAAGTCTAATCTTCGGCATATTTTTCCAACAGAAGCAAGTGAACGGGCACAATTTTTGCTGGGTTACTATGATGCCTACCGGCAGTTATATGAAACAAATACGCTAGCATACTCGGACATGTTTTTGCCCAGTATTACGGCCAAGTGGTTTGATAAAATAATTGATGATCCCAAACAATTAAGCCGTATTGCGCTTGCAGACTTAGTTGAAATATTTAAAATTCAGACAGAGTCAGGTTTGCAGGGAGACTATGGTTCTCAATTTTATCCTGAAAAGACTGAGAGAACAGATAAACTTTTTGAATACATATGGGAAAAAACTGCTGATCGTCCCGACCTGCGAGAGAAATATTTTAGTCATCCAGAAAAAGTGAATCATTTATTTTATCATGAAAATAAAACCAAGCTGGCACAATGGCAGATGGAAAAGATTCTATCCAAAGGTGACGAGTTAATAGAGACGGGAGCAAGACCCCGCTTGAAAACCCGTGAAGTTTTGCAGATATTAAACAAACAGTTTCCTGAAAAAAACTTCTCTAAAAATAATATGATAGATTGGATTCAAAAAAAATTAATTACTAATGATAAGGAGACTGATTTACTTGATAATGAGAAAATAACCGTTAAAAATATTGCCCAATCAGATTCGATTATGGCCATTGAAATTCCGCGGCTATTTAATCAACGATTGGAAAATGATTTTCAAAGACTTGAGTTTCTAAAATATATTACCGGACAAATGCCGCGTAAAGAACTTCATGAGAATATTGTAAGATCCATTCCTGGGAACATAAAACCAGAAGATCTGGTCAAAATTTTAGAGCAAGCTCCACCGCTATTAAGAACTCAGGCAATTTTACCGTTACTTAATCAACTTAAGTCTAAAAATTTTGCAACAGACATATATAAAATCATTTTAGGTGAACTATATGACGATAAAGTTATTTCCTCTGTCTTTAATTCCTATCTAGGTGCATTACCTGCCAGCGAAAGGCCCGTTTTTCTAGCTAATATTTTAGCTTCTAAAATTGGTTCCCAAGCCAAAGGAGTTGGCATTGATCTTAAACCCATTTTTGATAGTATGGGTCCTTTTGGCGCCAAGGCTGCGCAAAAACTTAGAGTGGCAGGGATCTTTCCTCCCAAATATCAAAAGCAATTAGAATCATATTTTGCTAATGCCCAGGAGCCTGTCAGAGGTACAATGATAAAACAACTCCGTAAAATTTTTGGTGATGACTTGAAGAAAGCCGGAATTGTTAAACTAGGTCCAATCCAAGGTTCAGGTTCCATCAACTATGGAATTATTGCTTATGTCAAACACCCTCAAACCAATCAAACCGTAGAAGTCTTTTTGCGTATTCAAAAGGAACTCGTCGATGATCAAATTGCTCAAGAAGCTAAAAACTGGCAAAAGGCCATTCAACTTATGCAAGATAATAAGAACCCTGAGATTCAAAGAATTGGCAGCATGCTTGATGCAGAGTTTTCTGAGATAATGCGTACACTTCATAGTTCAGGAATCGAATTAAATATGGAGCGCCAACGGGCCCTTGAGCCGCTCGCCAAGGAAGCTTATGAACGATTGGCCCACCAACCAAATCAAACTAGTTTTGAGGTAGTTAAAACTCACCCCGAGCTGCAAAAACAACTAATCCCACAGAAATTTCAAAATGAAATAACTATTTTAGAAAATATCCATCGTGTAGCTTGGGATGAACTAAATGATATGCAGAAAACAAAATTTGCTAAAAATGTGGTTGCGGCTGAAGCTTCGGCCATAAATATGGGTAAATTTGACTCCGACCCACATTTTCAAAATTGGCTTAAACGTATCGGGGAGCAGGATCGTATGGTTAGGATTGATTTTGATAAAATTATCAATCTTACTCCTGAACAAAAGAATTCTTTAAAGTCGATGATCAAGATACTAATTAAAGATCATCTAAATGCGGATGATATTCAACTGCTGGCCAATGAATTTGATTTTTTATTTCAGCAACTACATGGTCGGATTGACGATCCTTTGCCACTTATTCGCCAGGTGGTTAATTCTTCAGACTTCCCATCTTCTAATATGATCATGGATCGGCTGGATTTTTTACGCAATAAAATTCAAACATTATATAATCAGCAGGGGCATCCAAGTTATGTACTAAAGCTCAACGAAGCTCCCTCCGCTGCGTCAGGAAGTTTTTCCAGGCTAGCGTTTTATCGAGATTATATGAGCAAAAATGATTTTTTGAAAATTCTGGCTGACAACTTAGAACTTAATCCGCTTAGAAATACTGCCATTAAAGTCAAGACGGCCATTAATGCTTGTCTCGATTCGGTGCTTGGAAAAAAACGAAGATAGAAATTTTAGATTGCACACTTCGAGAAGATGAAAAGCATAGACTGATCTTGTGGAAACCCTTAAAACTGTTTTTTTGCTCAATTCGCTCAGTCCTTCTAGCTAGGGTTATTCTTGAATAACCTTACTCGCATCTTGGCTTTTTTCTTTACTAGCACTTTTTATCGCACTGCTGGGGGTATCGAAGTATTGAGTGTATTCAGAACATTTTTTTTCAATTTCGTAATACGTTTTTTTCGTGTAAGGAGTTTGCTGCCACTCTCCGCCATGGTCACTAATAAATTTTTCAAATATTTTCCAAGAGGGAGTGGTGATATGTCTTCGTTTATTTCCACATGACTTCGCGTAAGGGTCAAATGTGTTACCAGTATGATAACATTTACAATACTTGCCAGTATCATTGATAATAATCGTCCCGCCTTGTTGCTGGCAGTTATATTTATAATCATCTATATCATCCTTGATGGTTAGAGCAAGACGTTTTATTTTACGTAAATCTCTACATAATGCCGGTAAAACGAGTTGAATCTCAGATTCAACTTTATCATGCCCAAGGTGCTCAAGGGTTGTGATGTGTGCAATTTTTTCTATCTTACAATTATTTAAAATCAGTACATCTTCTTGGATCTTCTTGTAAGCTCGATTACTAGTTTTTGTTCCTGTCGTTTTGTTGCGACTGGAAATGGCAATTAGTGAATTCCCGTTATATATAAATTCGGTTTCATTTCCGTTTGCCGTAAATATGATGACATGATCAAAATGTAGTTCATTTTTAATTAGATGTTGCATTGCTGGAGAAGCATTGAAATCATCTTTTATTTTTTTGATTTCTTTTTCTTCTGCGTAAAGTTTTTTAAGAGATTGGGTATACTCTAATGAATCCTTTAAGTACTCTATTTTGGTCTCTATGGGTTTAAAGAAAGTACCTGCATTTTGTCTTTTTAAAATTTCATTAGATAAATCTGAACATTCTAATTGATCAGCATCAGCAGCATAAGCTATTGAGGAGGTGAGTAAGACTATGGCTGAAATGATAATCCCGGAAATGGCAGCAAAAAAATAACTATCGATTGCTGATATTTTTATTTTTTTCATAATTTTTTTCATGGATATACATGACCCTTTCGTTATTTAATACTAATATAATTATTTGTGGTTTGGTATATAAATCATAGCTGGCCGGGTTAATTTAAGTAATGATAAATTCTAATCTATGAAGTATATCCATCCCCATAATCGTTTCACTTATCATGCACATAAAAATACCATATCAACTGACGTAATAAACCAGGCCGTTTATCAGTTCGATCCCTCCTTTAAGTATTTTACTCATACATGTTTAAATGGGGGATTTAAGAACACCAATTTTTTGATTGAAAATAAGTACCAAAAATTGGTTTTTCGTTTTTATTCTAGCAAGGATGAAACGGCGGAAAGGGAGCAGGGGATATTAACTTTTTTGGAAAATAAAGAAATCAAATCTCCCAAGCATTATGAGTTAATGAAGATCGACCATATGTTTGTTGCTGTCTTGGAATATATAGATGGGATTAATTTCGAGAACCAACTGTTAGAGGGGCATTCCTGTCCCTTACAGCTTTATTATGAAATAGGATGTGAACTGGCGAAAATTCACAGTATCACTTTTTCACGACAAGGATTTATGGGGAAGGAGATGATGGTTGGGCATGAATATGATGATTTCGCAGTTTTTTTAAAAGGTTTTATTTTTAAGACCATTAAAATGCTTGAAACTAAACCGGATAGAATTGAGCCAACAACACTTGAACTTCTGGTGCGGCTCATGGAAAAAAAATGGTGTATTGTTGAAGAATGTAAATTTATCAATCAACTTGTCCATACTGATTTTAACCCGAAAAATCTTATGGTTTCGAGAGATGCCCTGCCTCATTTACTCGCAGTCATTGATTGGGAATTTGCTCTTTCGGGGAATGGTGTGCTGGATTTAGGTAATTTTTTTCGTTTTAGTTATGACTATGAGACCAAGTCAGACGAGCTGTTTGAACAGGGATACCGCTCTATTAATGAGGCCCTGCCTTCAAACTGGAGAGAAGTGTCCAGATTGCTCGATATTGCTAACATGTGCTCATTTCTTGAACGACCAGAAAATTATCAAAAAAGTTTTTCTACGGCCAAAAATGTCATTCAATCAACTTTAGATTATTTTAAGATTGTTTAAATTAATTAATGCATTTTAAAAAATGTTTGATTTAAATTTCGACGATGGAACGATATTTAAGAATTTCAGAGTTAATCCAGCTGCTATACCGGTGAATTAAATTATGACCTTGGCTATTAGCGCACTTGTTGACGGAGCTTATGACTATTGCTATCAGCAACAATTCGCCGGTTGTTTTATCAATGATATATGTCCCTCCCCCTGAATCTCCAATACAAGGATTTGATCCGGAGTGGGAGCCTGAAAAGGTTTTAAAAAATAAGGGGGTGCTGTCTCGACTATCCAGGTAATATGCAAATACCATGGTGGTGCCCTCTCTTAAATCGAACTCTGGTTTCTGGCTGGTTCTAGAGGATAATCCATACCCGTAGCTGAAGACCCTTTCTTTGAAGACCGGAATTTCCCCCTTGAACCATGTTGCAGGAACATATCCTTTGGGAAGACCGCCATCAAAAAAAATCAATGCAATATCTTTGTCATTATGCTTAGAGAATTCGTCATCATAATTATTTTTAATCACTAATGATTTTAAGTTATTAAAGTAATTTAGAAAATGCTCATATTCCTTCTGATCAAATTCATATAGGTCGTTTGATTTTTTATCTGATCGGGATGACATGGTGGTTGAATGGGCGGAAGCTTTTAAATAAGTGGTCATGAACTCTGACTGTTTTTTGGCATCAAAGCGAAGTCTTTTATTTTTTCCATAGGCGCCAAAATAAATACTTACTCTATCAATTCCGCCATTAAGACAATGGCCAGCGGTGAGGATGGTATCTTTGGCGATAATCACCCCACTACAGCGCTGTTTAGTTGTTCCGTTTGCTTCCATAAATAAAAGCACTGAATGTTGCCATGCTGGCATGGTGTTATTAACAATTTTACCGTAGAGGGAAGCACGGGAGAGGGATTGTTCAAATTCTATTACATCTGGTGTGTTATCATCCAAATGGGTGGCAAAAGGGATGTCGCTTGAAAATGCTAAATTGCATATGAGGGTTACACAAAAAATCATGGCCTTAACCATAATACTCTCCAAATTTATTGAACAAATTGCCTTCAAAGTTGGTTTGATAATACTGTGCCTGGGGGCTCCTTGCAATGCTGTGCGTAATTAATTCACGGAAGTAAAATAATCGTATAAAAATCAAATAGTTACGATCTTGAAAGCATGCCCAAATGGTTGAGGTAATACGGATTAATTTTTAATCTCAATAAGCGGACTTTTTTGGTCAGGGAATGCCGCCTAAGTGCACGTTTGTTGGGGTTAACAAAGAGGATATAATTAATAAAATCAGTTAAGATTTACTTAGTTAATCCGAAGGGTTGGAATGAGGTTAAAATGAAGATTGGCCCAATTGAGGTGAGGCAAGTTGAAATTTGTTAAATGGTTGTTACTTATAGTATGCATAGGTGATTTGTTCGCTAGGGTGGGAGATGATTGTCCAGACAATTACGATCCTTTAAATATTTTGTCTAAAAAAAATACTGGCATCGTAACAGAGTTGGCAAAACCTTCTGTAGCTTCCCAAGAAATTACTGAATTTAATGTTCAGTCTGATGGAAAAAAAAAATACCCTGTAATCGGGAATAATTTTAATTCATCAATTTATTGGTCAAAAACATATTCATCCATGAACCAACGTCATTTGGCAACTGATCAACTATTGGTGGATGATAAGGATAAACCTATTCTGTGTCCGGATACGAAGGAAAAAATATACCTCACTAAACAAGCGGTGAAAGATTTAGTGATGCAAGGATCGGGAAGAGTGAAATGCGGTAATCATAGTATTTTCCCGTTGTCCTATGCTAGGGGGAAGAAATTTCAAAGAAAGTTTACCGTTACTGATAGTTGGTGGGGAAAGGGGGCCCATGGCGTGGCAGTTATACCTTTTCGGACAGTTGCGGTTGATCAAAAAGAAATTATATTGGGAACTGTGCTTTATATTCCCAGCATGGATGGCAAAACTTTGGATTTAAAAAATGGTAAAACAATTGTCCATGATGGTTTTTTCTTGGCCGGAGATATTGGGCCCAAGGTGAAAGGGGATCATATCGATATTTTTGTTGGTGAACTCTCGGATAATGAGGCTGATCTTAAAAAACAATTACATGTTATAAAAGGATTGAAAGTTCAGCGTGTGACAGATAATGCCATTATTGATAAGCTTAAAGCCATGCATGCAAAGGATTACCCGGAAGGTTATGATTAATATTGAAAAGGCCTCGCGGGAGGCCTTTTATTAAATGATAAATTTGCATCAATATACAAGCTTATTTTTTATTGGATGCAACTTTTGCTCCGGTACCTTCAACAGACATGCAATTTCCAGTTGCCCAGAAAGTTGCGTTGAGTATGAAGTCAACTTGGTTGGTTGATTGAGCATTTTTGATGGCCTCGTCGAAAAGTCCAAAGGAACCTTGCTGTTTTAAATTATCTGCGCAGAATTCACCTTTGACATCTCCACTTTCAACGAGTGTTTGTCCTGGTTTGAGTGAATCATGGGTCATAGAAACTGCAGACGCATTCATTACTTTCACTCTTTGAAACGCACATGAGGACAGAATAACCAGAGATAATGTGATTAATAATGTTTTCATTTATGTCCCTCCCCTTTTACGATCAAGCATTCTTTTCCAAAAATTCCAACGTCAAAGCCACCTTTTTCGGTAGAAACGTTGTTTACATAGCGAAGAGCATTGCTAGAGTTAGCTGTACTTAAACCAGCACTCTCTAGGGCCCCAGCTTGATTTTGAGTATTCAAAAAGGCTTTGGATATGGTGGGTGCCCCGCCAAGTTTATAACCCAACACTTGCCAAGTGCAATCCTGGCCTTCAATAATTCCAGTAGAGGAATTTTTGGTAATGTTGTCGCTAAAGGAAATCAATTTTACGTTTTGTGCGTGCTGATATGAAGCGCATCCAGCAAGCGTAACGAGAATAAGAATAGACATCTTTTTCATTTACACCTCCAAAATAAGACGATTAGTGCAAAATGGTATCCTGTGGTTTTTGATAAATCAAATGAATTTTTAATATTTATTAAAGCGATCCAAAAGACTGTAGATGCTGGGAACAATAAAAAGTGTTAGCAGAGTGGAAATAATCACTCCACCTATTACGGAAAGGGCCATGGGAACTCGGCTTTCAGCTCCAGGGCCAAAGGCCAACGCTGGCGGAAGAGCACCCACAATAGTTGAAATGGAAGTCATTAAGATGGGTCGTAAGCGAATCGGACACGCTTCCAATAAGGACTCATTGGCGGATTTGCCTTTTTTACGAATTTGATTGGTGAATTCCACCAGCATGATGGAATTTTTTTTAACAATTCCCATTAAAAGAATCAATCCAATCATACTATAAATATTCAAGGTCTGATTTCCCAGATAAAGTGCAATAAACGCTCCAGAGATACTAAAGGGAAGTGCTGTCAAAATAGTTATGGGATGAACAAAACTGTTAAATTGGGAAGCCAGCACCATATAAGAAATTAAAATACCAAGTATCAAGGCAAGAATCAAACCACTAAATGATTCCTGAAATGTCTTGGCACTCCCACTAACTACAAATGAGTATCCATCAGGCAAATTGGTGATTAAAATTTTTTGAGTTTCCTCCATGGCCTTGGCCTGTGAACTATGCGTGGCCACGTTGGCGTGCACATTAATGGCCCGTTGCCGGTCTTCTCTGGAGATAGCTTGTAATCCAGTTCGCTTTTCAACATTGATAACTTTTTCCAAAGGGATAAGCTCACCTTGATCATTACGAACCTTTAGCTGTTTTATGGAATCAAGGGAGTTGCGGGATTTGGCCGGCAATCCCACTCTGATATCAGAGCGTCTTCCATCTTGTGAATATTTACCTGCAACAGCACCGGACATCATGACATTTACCGTCTGGATGATGTCATGAACATCTACACCATATTGACGTGCCTTTATCCGATCGGGGACGATCCGGACTTCAGGCATACCGGCTTGATAATTCGTGTCGATGTCAGTCATTAAATTGGTTTCTTCCATTTTTTTGGTGATATTGTCGGATAATTCAATTAAACGCTCCCACTTGGGACCTTTGATGGTAAATTGAATAGGGAAACTTCTTCTTCCACCCAGCGCTGATAGTGACGGATCTTGAATGGTGGCCCGTACTCCTTTAATGTCGCGTAATTCTTTCCGATAGATGTTGGCAAGTTCCTGGGTGCTTAAGTTTCTTTTGGTTTTTGCAGTTAAGGTTAAAAAAATGTTACCTGCATTCACTTGAGAACTGCCCATCCCACCAACTGAACTGAAATAACTTACCACCTCCTGACGGGATGAAAAGTATTTTTCAACTTCTTGAACTTTGCTATCGGTGAAGGCCAGAGAAGAGCCCACTGCCGTTTGTAACCGGACACTCAGTTGAGATTGATCCTGGGTGGGCACAAATTCTTTTTTTAACAGGGTGCTGATCATCCAGGTACTGGCAAAGAACAAGACTGCAATAAGGATAGTGATCCAAGGGTGCTTCAGGGTGACCGGGATAATTCGGCGGTAGAGATTTTCGGCATAGTGAAAAGAATTTTCAACCAATTTTCCGACCAGAGAAGTTCTTTCCTTGATGGTTAAAAAGCGCGAACATCTCATGGGAGTCAAGGTAAGGGCTTCCAATAATGAAATGGCAACCGCCACCGAGAGAGTGACCCCAAATTGAAGAAAAAATTTGCCAATCACGCCATCCATAAAGGCCACTGGAAAAAAGATGGCAATAATAGCTGCGGTAGTGGCCATGGCAGCCAGTGTGATTTCTTTGGACCCATCCAAAGCAGCAGTCATTCTATCTTTTCCGGCTTCATTATGTCTTACAATGTTTTCCAGCACCATGATGGCATCATCGACCACAATACCGATGGCCAGTGAAAGGCCCAGCAGCGTAAAGGTATTAAGTGTGTATCCAAGTGCATAAAGCGCAATGAAACTTCCAATGATCGAGGTGGGAATGGCGAGGATGATATTGATGGTGGCAGAAAATGATCCTAAAAAAAACCAACAAATGAGACCGGTTAAAACAGCAGCAAAGGACAGGGTAAAAACCAATTCATCCACCGATTCTTTTATAAAAGTGGTGGTGTCAAAGCGCACGCCCATTTCCATATTGTGGGGGAGTTGGCTGGTAATTTCTTGAATTTTTTCCTTAACTTTCTTGCCAACTTGAATGGCATTGGCTCCCGGTTGTTTTTTTATACCAAGTCCAACTGAAAGTTTACCCTGTGAGCGACCGATGTTTCTGATATCTTCCGTGCCGTGTTCAATCAAGGCCACGTCCTTTAAGGCCACTGGGGAATAATTTAAAGCACCACCACGTCTGCTAATGGTGATATTTTCAAAATCACTAATGGAGGTGGCCTCTCCCATCGCACGCACATTCATTTCTTCATTGATGGTTTCAATTCTTCCACCAGGCATTTCAGAATGTTCCCGTGCAATCGCACCCAATACATCCGAGGAGGTTAATTGATATCGATCGAGTTTGTCTTGTGACAACCATACTCGCAGGTTAGGGGCCACATATCCAGCCAGAAAAACTTCACCCACTCCATCAATCATGGAAAAACGGTCTTGAACATTATCACGTACAAATTCCATCAATTCTTTACGAGTGAGACCTTCCGCAGCTATCGCAATCCATAAAATGGGCATATCATCAGGATTACTTTTTCTTACCGTGGGAGGGGAGACGTCGTCGGGCAGTCTTCGTTGGACGCGACCTACGGCACTTTGGATTTCTGCAACTGCGGTATCAATGTTTTTATCCAGATCAAATTCAACCGTAATATTTCCAGAGCCGGTTCTGGCAGAGGATGACATGCTTTTTATTCCGGGAATGGAAACCAGTGCTCCCTCGATGACATCGACCACATCAAGTTCCATGACCTCTGGAGAGGCCCCATCCAAGCTGACCCCCACGCTGACAGTTGGAAAATCTACATTGGGCAGTTGGCTTATTCCCATTTTTTGATAGCAGATGGCCCCAAAAATAATCAGTGCAAACATTAACATCCAAGCAAAAACATGATTTCTTATGGATATTTCAGAGAGTCTCATTACCAGTCCTTTTCTTTGGTCATTAAAGAGTTAAAGGAAATTTGAGCGGTGGTGGCTTTTAATTGGGCCCAATATAATAGGGCCTGGTAGTGGGTTCTATCAAAGGAACGTTTGGTTTCTTGATAGGTGTTTAAGGCCGAAATGACATCCAGATTGGTGGCCTGGCTGAATTTGTAATTCTTGGTTTGTTCCTGGTAATTTTGCTCGGTTAATTTAAGGGCAGATTCTAAAGCCTTGATCTGGTTAATGGCACTGAGCAAACTGTTGTAGGCGGTTCTTATTTCAATTTCCGCCCGGCGTTTGGAGGATGCTAGTAAATAATCAGCTTCCGTTTTAGCCGCACTGGCTTCGCGCATTTGAGCATTCACTAGCCCTCCGGTAAAGATCGGCACGGTAAGGGTAATTGCCGCATCCCAATTCATATCTTTTTTAGCGCCATCCCTGGTTGGGTAATAGTTTGCTCCGATTTCCACGGCCGGCAGATGTCCTGCTCGGACTGAGGATATGTGACTGTGAGCACTTTGGGCACGGGCCTTGGCTGCTAGGATGTCCGGGCGCTCATCTATAAGAGTTAGATAAGTCTCCATGCTTTCAGGTTTTTCAATTTTTTCCGGTTTCTTTTGCAAGGTTACATGGCGAGGAAGTCCTGTACTGAGTGCAAATTGATCAAGGGCCGCAGTTAGTTCGCCTTCGGTAGCAATTTTTTGGGCCTCCAATACGGAAAGCTGGGCCATGGCGGCCATTAATTCTATATTTCTGGATTTACCGATTTTAACTCGATTTTTTATTTCATTAACCCGGTCTTTCGCCAGGTCTATGGTTTTGTTAAGGCTGGTAAGTTCGGCTTCGTTTGAGATGACCGCATAAAAAATTTTGGCGATATTAATATAAGTCATACAGTTTTCATAAAACAAATTTTGTCGTTGAAGTTCGCGGTCAAATCTACTGGCATTTAGTTGATGCAAATTGCGCCATCCTTCGTATAGCGATTGGGAAAGATGGAGGCGGGTGTGAGACTGTTTATCGCCCCAGATACCCGTGGCGGGAATCATCAAATGAGCTTTCTCTTGTTCCAGGTAATTTGCTTCAAAGGAAAGGGAGGGGAAAAAGCGGGATTTCACCTGATCCTCTTTGGCCTGTGCTTGGTTTATTCTGGATTTGCCGATGGGAACGGTTTCGGTTTTCTCGAGGGCAAAGCGAAAGGCAGTGTCCAGGGTCACCGTTACGGCGGGAGAATGATCGTCTTGGGAAAAAACCCTATCACAAAAAAATGACAGACTAATTAACAGCGCCAACGTGAAGATCATCAAGCTTTGTAAATCTCGAAGGGGGGCATGCAATTTAGCAAACATTTACTGGTCCCTTGGAAAATAATTATTTTTTTGTGACTGCCTCATATTGTATTACTGACTTACTGAAAATAGCAATAATAAACGGTTTAATTGGGTGAATCATCCAATGATCATTTTAAATATTTGCGTAAAATTATTATTGAAAAAATTCCCTAAAGGTCATCTTTTTAATACTTGATCCTTGCATATAATCAATCAACACACCTTTGGGCGATACGCTGATCATGGTCCAGAGCGTGGATCTGGATCCGATATAATTTCTGACGGTCCTTGAGTGAGAAAAAAGATCATATTGAAAACATTCACAACGATTGGGGGTGATCACCCAATTGCCTTTGGCGTCCTTGGTGCCCTCACAATTTTTTATACTTGGATGGGTGTGGCCTGAAAAAATAATGGTATTATTTTTTTCTTGGAATAATTCTTTGAACTTTAAATAAGCTGCTTTATCCACATGTTTCATAGCATCACTACAAGAATTTAGCAGGTAACTGGCCAGCGCCATATGGGTGAGCACAAAGGTATATTTGACATCGTGGTTATTGATCACTGATCCGATCGCATCAATTTGGGATTGATCGATGGTGTAGGTTAAATCCGGTTGGGCGTTATATGAACTTCTCACGGTGTATCGGTATTCGTCACGGATGTTAACATAATAATCGTTTTCTTTTTTTCTATTGGGTAAATATATATTGGTGTAAACCCGGTTGAGAGGAACTTTCTTTCCCAACTCATAATCATTCACGTTAAGCGGAATACTGATGGCATTAAATCCGACATTGGACATGATGAATCTGGCACTTTTGATGGTTTCATTTTTTCCAAAGGTAAAACGGATATCCGGGTCACCGATATACCTGAAATATTTGCCAAGAAAGTCATAGGAAGATCCGGTTTTGGAATACCATAATTGGCCTGCAGATTTACCGGCACCATCAAGGCCTCGGTAAAAAAATTCATGATTTCCGGGAATATGGAAAATCGCTATTTTGGTTCTTTCCATGAATTTATAGACAAATTGATAGTAGTAATTTAGGTCAACATCATTTAGGTAAGAAAACATATCACCGGTTATAAAAATGAAGGAAACCTTATTGGTTTTGGCACTTTCCAAATTGGCCTGGAAGTTACTGCTTCCATCAATGGGGTTGTAGCCTGTGTTACCAACTCCGTTAACGATGGATATATGAGGGTCGGTGAGTATGGCAAATTTATATTCTTGCAAATCAGTGGGTAATAAATGGAGTAGACAAGTGGCGTGTTCATTTAAAGACTTTTTTTCAGTAAAACAATTTTCCACAATTTGGGCCTGTCCACCCGAAAGCACGCCGATCAAAAGACTAAGTAGCAGTATTAGCTTCATAGATAACCTTTTTGTTTTATTTCAGTACCAGTTTACAATCAAGAATTCGCCTGCAAACATTATAACCTAACTCCAAAGGATGACTTATAAGGATTTCAGACAAAGGTAATTATGCATTAAATTCAGCTAGATATGGTCAGGCAGGGAGAATATAGGGAAGTCCATGGAGGCAAAAAAATCAGGCATGGTTTTTAGATCTGGATCTAGGGGGGAGTAGAAAAGGTTCCGCCCTGGCCTAAGGAAAGTTTTTCTATATTGCGATTTACATTGACCATTTTTTTTAATTTTTCAATGTTTTGGGTGGAAAATTGGTTTTGCTTAATCATTTCCTCCCACCGTGTGGTTTGATCTGGAAATGTTTCATTACACTCCTTTGCAGTATAAACGTGAATGGGGAGGAATTTGATTAACTCTTTGGTACCAGACACCGATAGGCCCATTCCTTGTTTTTTGATATTTGGATCAGAGCGATAATTAGCGAATTTTTTTTCCCTGATTCCAGCGGTCCATTCCTGTAAATCGAGGACGCGATCCTTTATTCCTGAATTGGTTCCATCTAGTTTACAACCCTGTTTGGCAGCTAATCTCTTGCGTAATTCGGGCATCAGGGCACCACCGGGGTCTGGTTGCTCATGATAAAGTTCATGGGGATGAGTGAGCTCATCCTTGGCGGTTGAGTGTATCAGGCCTGCCAAGGTGCCATCATTGACAAAATCCAGGTAAATGCCAGAGTAATCAGAATCGTTGATGAGTACTACCTCAAGAGGTGCAAAAATTGACTTGTAATCAAGCAGGCTCAATAGGTAGTTTTCATTTTTGCATGCACTATTTTTCCACTGTGCAGTCTCCGACGGGTGTGGTTGATGACTACTTTGCAATTGGTTAAATAGTTGTCTGCACTCGGCGGTGTGAGTTGGAATGGGGGTTTTTCCATCAGAGGTTCCGTGCCCGGAAAAAAAGACCAAGGCAATTTTTTTATTGGCCTTTTTAGCGTTGATCAGTTTTTGTATTTGATCTTTCCCTCCCATCATCTGCTGCCTTTGTGAATCATCGATCAAAACCAGGTCGGTGATGTGGGGTGATACATCTAGAATAAACCGTTGATCATATTTAACGTAGGGTATTGAGGAGATATCATACTCTTTTTTTAGGGGGTCACTAGTTTTATTAAAGGGGTCTATGGTGTTTTGATAAGAGTAGGCTATTCCGACTTTCAAGAAATGTTCCGGTCTTAAGGACCCTTCCTGCTTGGGGGTAAGCGTGTCGAGGGCCTTATGTAATTTTATATATCTTTCATCCGCATCTAATAAATTAGATTTGTTCCAATCAAGATATTCATCAAAATCCTTTTGGGTTTTTATAAAATTAGCACTCCAGACGGGGTGGTACAGAAAAAAGGTTATGAGGAGGTATTTAAATTTAATTTTCATAAATCTTAAAAAAAATGATTTATCTCATTTTAATCAATAGAAGGATGAAACGAAAGAGGGTACATTTTTCAAGGTGGTAAGCTTGCTTGTTTTAGTCTGATATTTCACATTTTAATTCCCTCTTGAAACATTCGGGTTGCCAGAGTACAAAGGTTATATGGAATATTTGGAATATATCCTAAAAACCTTTAGTTCAGTTTTCATTATAATGGGACCGTTTTCCATTGTTCCAGTTTTCATTTCTCTCACCAAGGATAATTCAGAGGAAGAAAAAAATAAAATGATTAAAAAGACCGGATTAACCGTCATGGGGATTTGTCTTTTTTTTGCCCTTTTTGGCAACGGTTTTTTTAACTTATTTGGTTTTTCCATTCACTCCTTTAAAGTGGCGGGCGGCTTACTGCTGCTTATCATGTCCATTGAAATGTTGCACGCCAAGCGCTCCCAGATCAGACAAACCGAGCACGAAGAACAAGAAGGCATCGAGAAACAGGACGTATCTATTTTCCCTTTGGCGATTCCCATGATTTCGGGGCCCGGTGCCATTTCCACGGTGGTGTTGCAAGCAGGAGAAGTGGACTCTTTGAGCAAAGGTATTATTTTATTTTTTTCAATTGTGGTTTCTACCTTGCTGATGTGTCTGATCTTAAAAACCGCTCATTATCTAATCCAGATTCTGGGACGAACCGGGATCAATATCATTACCAGGTTGATGGGCCTTATCCTGGCAGCTATTTCGGTGGAATATATTATTCAGGGAATTAAAACTTCTTTTCTGATCAAATAATGGTTTCTATTTTGATCGTAGCTATCTGTAATTATAGGAAAAATTATAAAAATATGTAATTAATACCGCAATGCACAAAAGACTGGAGTCTAGTTTGGGTTTGGATTATATTCTAGGATGAGACATTTTGGGAGTGAACAATGGATTTTAGTATTATCAAGGCCACCCTCGTCGATATTCCTGATATATTGAATATCTACTACCGGGTTTATAAAAACGATTATCCGCTTAGCATCGGTACCAATCCAGATGAGATCAAAGATGCACTCTTAAGTCCTGATCGTTATTTGTGGCTGATCGCCAAGGATACCACCAACCAAAATAAATCGATTGGATCGATTATTTTTCATTTCGATAAATGCAGTCGTACCGGAAAAGTGATGGGAGTGGCGGTGATGCCTGGTTATCAAGGACGTGGTATTGCCGGACTTTTGATTAGTAAAGGGACGCAGATACTTTTGGAGCAGGAAAACGATATTGATGCCCTATATACCACCACTCGTACCGTGTCGGTGGCCAGCCAGCTGATGTTTTTAAAAAATGGTTATTATTCGCTGGGGATTTTTCCCAATGCCCATAAAATTCATGCTTTTGAAACGTTGACCTTTATGGGATGTTTTCGTAAAAATGTGCTGGAAAATAGACAGTATATTTATACTATTTCCCCCAAACTCAAACCTCTTTTAAAAATTTCCAACCGAATTCTTGGTAAAAAGCGATGCCTTAGTCAGAAAAAAAATGAGAGTGTCTGTGTCACTTATGATTTGAAATTTAGTCCGGTAGAGAATGATTTTGAATTTGTGCTGGCACCTCAATTTGTCAAAAAACGATTTCAAAAAACCTTTCCCAAGGAATTTCGGGACAAGGAATTCACACCTTTTGAAGCTCCCAATTTGTTGATCACAGCAACGGAGTCGGATTTTGAGTTATACGCTCATTTAAGTCAAAAAGATCACTATTGCGCCATTATCGGTACCAACCAGGAAATTGAAGAGCTGGGGGCCAATAATTTAAAAAGACTAATTTTCAAAATGAAGGATTATGGCATTAATTATATAGAGGTCTTGATCCGGCTGGATAATGACAAGGCTATTAATTGCTTTCTGGAAAATCAATTCTTGCCTTCCGCCATTTGTCCGGCCTTTAAACAAGAGGATAATCAATATATGGATTTTATTTTCTTATCAAGGACTATGCAGCCTCTGGATTTTTCCGGCATGCAAGTAAGTGAGAATTTTAAAGGTTATATTGATCAGTATGTAAAGTCATGGATCGACATGCATGTATCCAGCTTGGAAGTGGTGGGGGATAAAAAAAACTAACTGGCCCATTATAGTGAGTCCGTTTATATCAGATGCTAATAGTCAGGTAATCAGGCTTGATGGTCATTCAGGCAAAATGTTACTCTTTATATATCCGGTATTGAAACCTACAATACAATAAACCTCAGGATATTTATGATTAGGAGATCTCTATGTTGCAAAAACATAAGGATGCTATTGCAAGTCTTACCATCATCTTGATGATTGGGATGGCATCATATGCTACGGAAAAAATAGCAGGGGATAGCTTTGCTGATCCGCTACTGTTGGCGTTAATCATTGGTATAACCTTGAGATCGATGCTTAATTTTAATCAAAAAATAATTGATTTTTTCAAGCTGGCTCCCAAAATCCTGATTCCTGTGGGGATTATTTTTTATGCATTAAAAAATTTAAATTTTGTAAAATATTCCAAAAATGATCCCATGCTTATCCTGTTAACTTTTGGAGTGGTGGCGGTTTATTTTCTTTCCATCATTGTGGCGGGAAAGCTGCTTAAACAAAAAAAAGAAATCAGTTATTTGGTGGCTGCCTCTTCCGGGATCTGTGGGGCTTCTGCTATTGCCGTCACTTCCTATGCCATGGATGCCGAAAGCGACGATGTTTCAGTGTCCTTGATCGCGGTGACCTTCGTGGGATTGCTGGCCTTATTTGTGGTATTGCCTTTTGTGGGCACCATTTTGGGTTTGGATAATGAAGTGTATGCCCTGTTCGCAGGTACAACCATGCAATATACCGGTTTTGTAAAGGCTGCCATGAATTTTATTCCTCCGTTGGTGGAAAAAGTCGATACTTTTTACGCCGCCAAATTGGCCTTATCGGTAAAAGCACTCCGGTATCTGGCATTGATGGTGGCGATACCGGTTTTTGGCAGCGTCCGCAAAAATAAATTATACACAGTGGGTATTTTGCTGATCTTTATCGTCGGAGGAGTGCTGGGATCTTATTTTTATGGTTATCACCGTCAATTTTATGATGAGTTGTTAAGTCCCACCATTACACCGATTTATATGTTTTTGTGGGCGATGGCCATGGCGGCAATCGGGCTTAATGCTGATGCACGGAAAATTTTAAGTGATCATGGGCTCAAGGCACTTTTAATGGCCACCATTGGTTTTATCTGTGCCAGCGTATTTTTTTTAGTAATGATTAATTTTATAAGATAGATGTTTATGGAGCATAAAAGTTATATAACCATTAGAAATACCATTTTGGTGGCCTTTGTCTTGTTGTCATCTTTTCTTGGTATATTTACCAGTACGATCAGTCAGTATTTTATAAAAAATTTTTTGAATAATGAACAGATTCCCCAGGAGGCGGTTAACCAGCTTTTGGTCAAAATAATTGCGGTAGGAACAGGCACCACCTTACTGGGAGTAATCTTGGTGATTTTAATTGCAGTGAAAATTACTGGCCCGCTGGCCCATTCAATCAAGCAGTTAACGGCTGCCATGCTGGAAGTTGATAAGGGGAATTGGAATATCAAAGTGTCCATTAATGATAACACCGAGCTGGGTATTATGGCCTTGACTTTCAATAAGATGGTGCAAAGTCTAAATGAGACATCGGTTTCTAAAAATTATCTGGATAATATCTTATCATCTATGCGGGATATGCTGATTGTTTTGGATAGCGAGGGACTTATCAAATCGGTTAACCAGGCTACGACGTACAATTTGGGATGGGATGAAGCTGATGTGCTTGGGAGACCTTTGTCAGTTTTATCGGGAGAGTTTAAAAGTAGCGAGGCATGGGATTTTCTTTTAGAAGGGAAAGTCAGACAAAAGGAGATCATGTTAATAAAGAAAGATAAGGAGCTTTTTCCCGTGTTGTTTTCAGCCTCTTTGATGGGCAATGAACATTTGGAAAATGTCATTGTTTGTACTGCGGCAGATATCAGCGAAAAAAATAAAGCGGAAAAAATCAAGGAAGAAATGCAAAAGAAATTGGTGGAAGTTTCCAGAGAGGCGGGGATGAGTGAAGTTGCCACTGGTGTGCTTCACAATGTGGGTAATGTTTTGAATAGTATTAATATTTCCATTGGAGAGATTAAGCGCCGTTTGAAAAATGCCAGCCTGAATGATTTTTTCAAAGTGATGGAAGTGGTTTATACCGCCCAAAATGACTGGGTAGGATTTATTCAAAACCATGAACAGGGGCGAATGTTTTTTCCGGTACTTTTAGCTATCAGTGAAGAAATGAAAAAAGAACAACAGGAAGTTGGCCTTGAGTTTATGGAACTGGAAAAGTACGTGGAAAATATTAAAAATATTGTTTATATCCAGCAATCAGTCGCTAAAAAAGGCGGCATGATTGAAAAATTTAATATAAATGAAATTATCTCCCAGGCGATCAGTATCAATAAGAATGCCTTGATCAGACACGAGATAGAGGTGGTTGAAGAAAATGCACAAGAGATCGTGGTAGAAACCGATCGCTTAAAAGTGATCCAGGTTTTAATCAATCTGATTACCAATGCTAAAGATGCGTTAAAAGGTATGGAGAATAAAAAAATTCATGTGGTGGTTAGAAAACAGGATCAGATGATCAAGGTTATGGTCAAGGACAATGGAATTGGAATCAGTGAGGATCAATTAAATAAAATTTTTCTTTATGGTCATACCACCAAAAAAGATGGCCACGGTTTTGGATTACATAATTCTGCGCTGGCGGCAAAAGAGATTGGTGGACAATTAGAAGTTAAAAGTGAAGGTGAAAAAAAGGGGGCGGAGTTCGTTTTCACTTTTCCCTGCCAACATCGCTCCCTTCACAAAGATAGAGGATAAAGCATGGATAGCAAGATGAAAAATAAAATTCTCGTCATTGATGATCAGGAAATTATTCATAATGACTTTAAAAAAATATTGGGTGAAAAACGGGTCAATGAGGCCCAAAATATGATTAATAGTTTTTTAAAAAAGGAGGATCACACCAGATTTACCCCCAAAGAATTCTGGGTGGATTGCGCTTTACAAGGCAAGGAGGGGTTTGAATGGGTGATAAATGCCCAGAAAAATAATGAACCTTATAAGGTGGCCTTTGTGGATATGCGCATGCCTCCGGGGTGGGATGGCCTGGAGACCATAAAAAAAATATTTGAAGTTGATGTGAATATTCAATGTGTGATTTGTACCGCTTATTCCGATTATACCTGGGAAGATTTGGCCAAAGAGCTAGGTCTTACTGACCGACTGTTGATTTTAAAAAAACCCTTTGATGCAGTGGAGGTAATCCAACTGGCCTATACGCTTTGTCAAAAATGGGATCTGTACTTGCATAGCAAAACGCAAATTGAAGGGATGACAAATCTGGTGGCCCAGCAAAGCGAACAGGTAAAAACCGTGGAAAATCAATTGATACGTTCGTCTAAACTGGCTTCTATCGGGATGCTGGCGGCAGCCGTGGCCCATGAAATAAATAATCCCCTGACGGTGATTCAAGGAAATATGGACATCCTGAAAATGATTGTGACCAGGTACAAACTTGAAGACAAGCAACTTGATTTGATTTTTGACAGGCAAAACAATGCTATCAGCAGAATTATCAATATTGTTTCGGGACTGCGCAGTTTTGCCCGCGTCGATAGTGAGATCTCAGAAGTTTTTGATCTGCATGATTTGATTTTGGATTCCATCAGTTTAATTGAAAACATTTATCAAAAGGATGATATCAAGTTCCAAACAAATTTCATGGCGAGTTCCCATTACATCTTTGCCAATGTGGGCAGAATCCAACAAGTATTCATGAATCTTTTTTCCAACGCCAGGGATGCCATGATGGAGAAACAGTTTGATGCCGCTGCACCAAATAAGTTTATCAAGGTGAGCTCCAAGTCACAAAATGCAAATATCGTTATTGAGGTAGAAGACAGTGGACACGGAATTTCAGATGAAAATTTAAATAAGATTTTTGAATCCTTTTTCACCACCAAGGTGGCAGGTAAAGGTACCGGACTTGGCCTGTCGATCACTTATAAAATTATCAAGGCCTTTGGTGGGGAGATTAGTGTCTTATCCAGGGAAGGGGTGGGAAGCAACTTTATTGTCACGTTACCAGTGACCAGCAGGGAGTTTAAGTCAAAACCAGTGATTGTTGATGATAAAATTAAAAAAATGCAGGGAAAAGTTTTGGTGGTGGATGATGAGGAATCCATTAGAGATATTCTGGGGATGCTTTTAAAAGAGGCTGGTTTGGAAGTGATGACGGCTAAAAGTGCCAGTGAGGCCATGGGATATTTTAAAAAAAATGATTTTGATTTTGTGATTACTGATTTAATGATGCCCAAGATGAGAGGGGATGAATTAATAGATAGGGCCAGAAAATTAAAAAATTGTGAAAAAACTAAATTTGTGTTGATTACTGGTTGCATGTGGAGCGAGGAAGAGTTGGAGCTTGATTTGCCCCGCTATAATGCGGATGCCATTCTCAAAAAACCTTTTCCTCAAAAGGCGATCATTGCTTTGTTGCAAAAATTGAAAAGTTAAAAATTCTTGAGAAGGTGATCTTAATTTTTTTAAATCATGAAGATTGGCTTCATATAATTTCATTAAAAACTGGCGAACTTTCATGTCCGACAAAAGCATCTAAGAATTCTACATAACAGTGGTAGCCCCACGTGGAATCGAACCACGAATTGAGCATTAGGAATGCTCCGTTATGTCCATTTAACTATGAGGCCATGAGGTAAATAATTTATCATAATCGTAAGTTGAATGATGTCAAGATTATATAACGGTAATTCTTAGAATCGGTATGACTCTTAGCGCATGTGCAAGATCGCCCGATTTTTGATAAGTTATTGCGTAATTTTTTAAAATCACAGTGGAAGGAAAAAATGAAAAACATCACCAATTATCCAACGCAACCCCAGCATGTTTGGGAATGCTTTTATCAATTAACCCAAACTCCTAGGCCTAGTAAAAAGGAGGCTTTGGTTATTAAATATTTAACCAATCTGGCCATCAGAGAAAATCTAAAATACAAAGTGGACAGTGCCAAGAATGTTATTATTTATGTTCCAGGCACGCCAGGCAAGGAACATAATTCTCCCGTCATCATTCAGAATCATATGGATATGGTGTGCGATAAAATTCCTGAAAAGAATTTTGATTTCGAAAAAGATCCCATCGATATTTATGTTCAAGACGGATGGATTTATGCCAAAGGAACTACTCTTGGTGCGGATAATGGTTTTGGTTGTGCGATGTCTTTAGCGTTGGCCTGTGACAAAAAAATCGCTCATCCTCCGCTTGAGTTACTCTTTACTACAGACGAGGAAACCGGTTTGAATGGAGCCTTGAATTTGGATGCTTCTTTGCTGAAAGGGAGAAAAATGATCAATATAGATACCGAGGAATGGGGAGCCATTTACATCGGATGTGCGGGGGGGATTGATGCTAAATTATCTGGAAAAACTCATCAGGTGGATGCCAATAAAAATCATCTTTCATGTGTTTTGGAAATAAAGAATTTGAAAGGAGGCCATTCAGGTCTGGATATTCATCGTGGCCGATTAAATGCGATGGTGGTGCTGGCCCAAATTCTATGGGAGGCCCAAAAATTGGATTATTCAATCTCCAGTATTAGCGCAGGTAAGGCCCATAATATTATTCCGAGGGATGCGGTATGCAAATTAGTCATAAAAAAAGAGGATTTTAAAAAGTTTCAGGAAATTTGCCTTCAGGTCTTGGCGGGTTTACGCCAAAACGCTTTGCCCGAAGACCGGGATTTACAAATCAATCTGATTCAAGGTTTAGAAAAAATAAAGCGGGTGTTGCCCAAGAAGCAAAGAGATCGCATTGTCAATCTTTTGAATTTATTTCCTCACGGGGCATATAATTATGATTGGAATCTGCTGGAGCCCCTGGTGACTTTAAGTTCCAACCTGGCGATGATGAGACTTGAAAAGAATGATATTTTTATAGAGACTTCCATGCGTTTTATTGATCGGGGGGAAGTTAACACTATTAAAAATAAAATTGCCGGACTGGCGGCTAACTTTAATTTAAAAGTGGAAATGAGTGAGGGGTATCCCAGCTGGAAACCGGTTCATGACAATAAATTACTGGATTTGGCCAAAACCCAATTCCATGATCTTTTTGGGGTGATCCCGTCAGTAAAGGCCATTCATGCCGGCTTGGAATGTGGAATTTTAAAAAACAAATTGGGCGACATGGATATTATTTCCATAGGTCCCAATATATCAGGTGCTCATTCTCCCACGGAGAGATTGGAGATCAAATCTGCTTGCCAGTTATGGGATTACCTGGCTGCTATATTGAAAGAACTGTAATTTTTTATATTTCATAAAAGAGGTGAAAAATGATCCGTGCGATACTCAATATTTATATTATGCTATTGATTGTGGATGCGGTCTTAAGTTATTTCCCCCAGTATAATAAAAATAATTGGGCAAGAAAAATAAAGATGCTGGCGGATCTGACTCTCAACCCGATTAGAAAATATATAGTTCAAAAATTGCCGATGCAGGATCTCCCCATAGATATTTCCCCCATTATTTTTATAGTCATCTTAAAAACGATCGAAGCGCTGTGGTGATACTGATTGTCAAATCAGATCAATTAAATATAAAATAAGCTATTGATGTAGTTTTTTTTCATGATAAATGAAAAGGTGTCAGTGCTTATGGACATGGATTTTAGTCTTTTGGCCCAAGAAACCGTTGAGCTTTCTAATATTTTACGAAGACAAAAGCAATTATTAGATGAGATCGATCCTGTGTTTGCGGTCAATGAAAAGAATGAAAGCGAATGTCAGCCTACTAAATCAGAAAATAGCCTTGCGCCATCTGCTAAACCTGGAATTATTTTTGTGCTGGAAAAGGGGGGACATACTTTTTGCATAAGAGGATTTGCCACCTCCAACCTGAGGTTTCGTCATCAACAAATCAATAATTACCGAGACGAAGAGGCTTTTTATCGACTTAAAATTGATAAGGATACCGATCCTGGTGAGATTCAATATTACGAAACCGATACTGTGGAAAAAGCGGATAAAATCGTCAAGCATATGATCAATCGCAGATTTCCCATCCAAGAGGATGTTATTTGTAATATATCTGATCCTGGTTTTAGCTGGTGGTATGATGATTCAGATGATCGGATAACACTTTTTTTCAAATCACACGGAATTGATAGGGCACAAAATCTAATGCAACTTGGGCCAGTGGGAGATCATCGTAAAGCTGGCATCTATTTTAACCAGGTTTTTAAGTTGTATGGACTTTTATTTCCAGTTAAAGAATTTTCATGCACTTCAAAATCCTTGTCAATCAGAACCAGCGACAAAGCTTCCATCGCCTTTAGAATGTTTCGTAGGATTTTTTTGGAAGGGATTAACGAATTCGATTTGGATTACCCTTTTAACATCCCTATTTATGCGGAATTTTGGCATTATTTGGATCAAATTGCGGCTTTCAGAAAATTTTGGTTGCATGTTTTTGATCTGGTGCTAGAGGATGATCAAAACGGTCAAACATATATTCAATAATTCATTATTTTATTGAATATAGTCATCGCAGTGGTAAAATAATAATAACAGGATGTTACCAGGTCAAAACCTTATACAAAGGATTGTATTTTGGATTCAAATCACTCGAATTTTCCCGAAGGTGTAGGAAGCGATCGATTACAAAAGGCCATACTTAGGAATAGAGACAAACTAAGCAGAAAATCTGAGATGGGCCCGGCTCCCATGGCATCGTTTTCATCAACCAGTAATAAGCTTTGGAATCTTAAATCCCCGGGCTCACCTCCGCCAGCTCCGCCCAAGGCACCCCCAATCCAGCCTATGAGTAATTTATCGTTGCCAAAGCGGCAAAGTGTAGCGACGGCAGATAATGTTAAATTTACTAACGGTTTAAGTGATGTGACTAGAAATAAAAAAAGCTTGTTGGGGAAAAATATTCTACCTAAAAGTTATGGCGATTCACCCGTAAAAAAAATAAGCGACAAGGCGGGAATTAATTGGACCAAGATCATGGTGATTGGGGGATGGTGTTTTTGTCTATTTTTACTGTTAAGATTGGTCTTTGCCCAAAGAGGAGTGATGGATTATTACTCGAGAAAGGCTTCCTTTAATCGAAAAGAAATGTTGTTTAAACAGTTAATTGTGGAGAATAACAATCTCGAAAAAGAAATAAAATTAATTCAAGATAATTATCAATATCAAAAACAATTAGTGCGGGATCATCTGGGGTTTATTGCGAAAGATGAGCATTTGATATTGTTTGATTCAAATCCTTAGAGTGTAACCAAATAAGCTTCATCCCTTTGGTGATTTTTTTGGCCAGAGGTGAGTCAGCTCTCATTTCAAGCACATGTTGGGCCTTGATGGGGCGGGTTCGTGGTATTTTTTGAGGATTAGCAAAACCTCGATAAAAAGGCAGGTTGCGTTCAATATCTAAAACGGTAAGATCGCTGCCAAGGAAAAAAATATCAAGATTAAATCGAGTGTCTGGCATCCAGAAGACCTTGATTTCTTCTTTGGCAAAACAAAAAAGCATTCCCTGGTCTGCTTTAAAATTTTCTGATGGCACTCCCGATAACCCCTTTTTTTGGTCCTTTTCGGTGGCGGCAATTTGCACCTGGATTTTATGATCAGGTGGAATCAAAAGCGGGTAGATCGGAGTACTCAATGCAAAACATTTCAGGCAAAGTAAAAATCCAAGAAAAAACATAATAACTGGATTTTTGATAAGGATTTTAGTAATGTTTGACATTCATCTATTATAATTTTTTTTAACAGTTTTAAAAGAGGGATTTATGGATAAAATGCTTCGAACCCATACCTGTGGTGAACTGCGGATTGAAGATGTGAAAAAACATGTTTCCATATGCGGATGGGTGAATAAATATAGGGATTTGGGGGGGCTTCATTTTATTGATCTTCGGGATAAATATGGAATGACTCAATTATCCTTTGGGGAGTATTTAAAAGATGTCCATAAACTTGAAGAGCTAAAAAAAATATCGCTAGAGTCGGTTATTCGCGTAGAGGGGATTGTTACAAAAAGACCTGATGAGGCGAAAAACAAAAATATGCCAACCGGTGAAGTGGAAGTTTCGGTAACTGGCCTGGAACTGCTTTCACGCAGTGATATTGATAGTATTCCTTTTCTTCCCTTTGGTGCGGTGGATGCCACCGATGATTTAAAACTCAAGTTTCGCTATTTGGATCTTCGAACCAACAAATTACAAGATATTTTGAAAATGAGAAGCCAGGCATGTTTTATGGCCAGGGAAGTTTTAATGGGGGAGAATTTTATCGAAGTGGAAACCCCCATTTTATATAAATCCACTCCCGAAGGAGCGAGGGATTATATTGTTCCAAGCAGGGTGAATAAAAATAAGGTTTATGCTCTTCCTCAATCACCCCAGACCCTTAAACAGCTTCTGATGATTGGGGGAACGGATCGCTATTTTCAAATTTGTCGCTGTTTTAGAGATGAGGATCTGCGAGCCGATAGACAGCCAGAGTTTTCGCAAATTGATATTGAGGCCAGTTTCATTACCCAGGATTATATCAGGGAGCTGGCCACGAAAATAGTGAAAAGAATTTTTAAACTGGAAAATGATTTTAAACTTCCGATGATGGATTTTAAAACCGCCATGGATTTATACGGAAGTGATAAGCCGGATATTCGTTTTGGTCTAAAACATATGATGGTTAATGATTTTTTCAAAGACACTGATTTTGGAGTTTTTAAAGAGGCCTTGAATGGTGGTTTGATCAAGGCGATGTTTGTCCCGGAAAAACTCGGTGTTTTTTCCAGGAAAATGATTGATGCTTTTGTGGAGGTGGTTAAACCCTACGGCGGCAAAGGAGTGGCCTGGTTCAAGCTTGAAAAAAATCAAAGGACTGGTGGTATTTCCAAATATATCACGGATGAGATCTATCAAAAATTAAGTGCCATGTGTGAGGATAAAGGGGATGGTATTTGGTTGTTTTTTGCGGATAAAAAAGAAGAAGTTACGCATGCCAGTGCCGATGCGCTTCGACGTCATCTGGGAAAAGAACTGAAGCTTCATAAAAGTGGCTACGCCTTTTTATGGGTATATGATTTCCCACTTTTTGAGTATAGCGCACAGGAAAACCGCTTGGTGGCAAGACATCACCCTTTCACCATGCCTAAGAAAGCATTCTTGGATGATTTTATGAGCGATGATATGGAAAGACAAAAAAATTGTCTAGCCGATGCCTACGATCTGGTTTGTAATGGTTATGAAATTGCGGGCGGGTCAATGAGAATTTTTAATCCAGACGTTCAATCTCAAATGTTCAAAATTTTGAAATTTACCGAGGAAGAAACCCGCAATCAGTTTGGTTTCTTTATTGATGCTCTTAAATACGGCACTCCTCCTCACGGTGGAATGGCCTTTGGTCTTGATCGACTCATTATGCTTTTATGTAATACCGACAACATCAGAGATGTTATTGCCTTCCCCAAGACCACCTCTGCGTCCGATCTCATGGCCGGCTCTCCTTCTGCACCAAGCGTTGCCCAGTTGGAAGAACTTAATATGCGTTGGAAGTAAGTCTTAGAAAATTTTATGCATAGAATGATGATTATCATAGCGGCCCTGCTTTTTTCCACGGCAGGTGCGGCGATTAAAAGCATTACGCTTTCCGGTTTTCAAGTGGCATCTTTTCGCTCGCTGGTAGCGGTGATTTTTCTATTTATTATTTTGCCCAAAGCCAGAGTGTTACCCAGTAAAAAAATATTAATGGTATGTATTGCCTATGCCATGACGGTTATTTTTTTTGTTTTATCCAATAAACTAACCACCGCAGCCAATTCCATTTTTCTTCAAAGTGCCTCTCCACTTTATATCATGTTACTAGGCCCTTTATTTTTAAAAGAAAAAATTAAAAGCACCGATTTGTTTTTAATACTTCCAATTGTTACCGGTATGATGTTTTTGTTTGCGGGTACCAGTGCCGGCACAGCCCTGTCGTCGAATCCTATCCTTGGAAATATTTTAGCTTGTGGTGCGGGAGTTTGTTGGGCCATGCTGATTATGGGGCTTAGATTTTTAAAAAGGGATGATCAAACCAATCAAGGTATTATTTTATTACTCTGGGGGAATTTGTTGGCGTCGGCCATAGCCATGCCTTTTGCCTTTCCGATGGTATCTTTTCAAATAAGTGATGTGTGTTTAATTCTTTTTCTTGGCATTGTTCAAATTTCGCTTGGCTATCTGTTTATGCTCAAAGGTCTTTCTAAAGTTCCTGCTTTTGAAGCGTCGCTGCTGCTTTTGTTTGAACCAGTTGCCAGTCCAATCATTGCCTGGTTTGTGCATGGAGAGAAAGTTACCTTGATAACTTTGGTGGGGGCAGGGCTTATTTTTATGGCGACGGTTTTAAAGAGTTATTTTCATTACAACAAAGTTTCCATTTAAAAAAAAGTTGATGAGGTTTATCATTTGATTAATTTTTTAATATTTCCTCCGATAAGGGCGTGACGATGGTTTTTTTACTTAGGAGATGCGAGATGAAAATGATCTACGGGATAATGGGGCTTTTGTTAATTCAGACTCATGTCCTGGCGTTTGAACAACCCAATAATGGCAATTCATGGCAAGCAAAGTGCAGAGAATTGATTCCCAAGGTGATGGAGATCGCATTTGAAAAAGATAAAATAAAGGAATTTGATAGACTTTATTTTGAAAGGGTAGCGGATGATATAAGAGGTAAGTTGGCGCAATATTGTGGTAAAACAGATGGCACTATTGATAGCTTTAGTTCAGAATTTTCATTTGCATGTGATACAAATTGTCAGTTACTACAATCGAATGTTAGAGAAGGCGCAAAAAAAGCTTGTGAAAGCAGTTGCAAAAAGACCTCTTCAAAACTTTGGACATATGCAAAATGTTACAACAACAATCCGACTCGTTCCAATGATTGTGTCTTGGGACAAGAAGTTAAGGAGCAGGGGACTACAGAGATTTCTGATGGGGGAAACGGAGCAAAGGACTGTCCAAAGGTGACACAAGGACAAAGGAATTCTGCTGCCAAAGTTCCTTCATCCGTAGGTGCAGCAGCTGGTCCAGTAGGTGACCGTACTGATCCTAAGTAAGGGGTTTTTCCTATCTTTTAGTAGCCCTTCTTTGAATTTAACCCATTGTTTTTAAAGGAATTAGTTATCCACCCTCCTGAGGAGGGTGAAGGCAAGGTCAGTGCTTATTCAGGCTGAAAATAATCAGTATCGTAGTCCTTGGGAAGATGGTGGTTTAAGCGGATTTTTTAAGATCCGATTCATCGGGAAAGAGTTCGGGTTGGACAAATGGAATAATATTGTTATCGAGTGCAGGAACAAAGTCTTCGTATTCGACGTATGTTCCAGACATCCAATCGGGGATACCCTTTTTGCTTTTATTAAAATAAGGGATCACAAAAAGAACAGACAAGGTGAGAAAACAGCAAAAGTATCCCAGGGTTCTCAGGGTGGCTTCCATGAGGGTGGGATATTGATTGACACCATAAATTCTAAGACTTAAAAAAACTTTTCCCGGGGTTTGGCCATTTCCCAGGAAATAAGAGGTGATAAAATAACCCCAAAATACAATGAATGAAATAAGCAAACTGGTATCTTGAACGTTGTTAATTGCCTGTTGAATGATTTTATCAGGTAGATGAAATAAAAAATTGGTAAAAAAAGCGCTAAATGAAAGCATGATGGATTTATGAATAATCATGATTAAAAAATAGTCGATCGCAAAGGCTATTCCGCGTTTTTTTAAGATTATTTTTTTTCTTTGTAGAAGATCCATTGATAATTGATCGGAAATAGGATTAATTCAATTAGCTAATTATTGTAGTGGAAGATTTTTCTTGATTTGATCCAAAGTGCTCAAGGCTTCAATAGGAGTCATTTGCATGGGATCAATACGTTTTAGGATATTTTCAATATCAATCAGATATTGTGGAGTATTTTGCTCGGCAATTTCGTCGAAAAAGCCAGGCTGTAAGACTGTAGGTGATTTATGATTGGTGACCGGGTGCCGGCTTTCCAATTTATGTAAAAGTTCGCTTGAGCGCTTTAAAATGGATTCCGGAAGACCAGCGAGCCCTGCCACATAGATCCCAAAACTTTCGGTTGCCCCTTGTTCGATCAATCGATAGAGAAAGTGCACTTTGCCATCTTGATTGATAATTTCAGTGGTGAGATTTTTAGCACCGGACAATTTGGATACCACTTCGATGAGTTCATGATAGTGAGTGGCAAACAGGCAAAGGGCCTTGGTTTTTTTTATTAAATGCTCGGTTAACGCCCAAGCAATAGCAAGCCCGTCATGGGTGGAAGTGCCTCGGCCCAGCTCATCTAGGATAATGAATGATTTACAGGTGGCATGTCGGATGATTTCAGCTGCTTCGGTCATTTCCACCATAAAAGTAGATTGCCCCTTGGTGATATCGTCACTGGCCCCCAGCCGGCAAAAAAGATAATCACACAGGGAGAGCGTGGCCCTTTTAGCTGGTACAAAGGAGCCAATTTGACCAAGAAACTGAATGATGGCCATCTCTCTCATGACCGTGGTTTTTCCGGCCATATTGGGCCCGGTAATGAGCCCGAAGTAGCAATCTTGATTGAGATTGAGATTATGAGAAATAAATTTTTCTTGAATAAAATGTTTTATAAGGGGATGAAAACCAGCCTGGACTTCTATAATCTTGTTATCCTTTAAAAAAATTGGTCGGGTATAACCTTCCTGGCAGGCCACCAGGCTAAGAGATAAAAAGGTGTCCAAAAAAGCGAGGTTGTGTGCCATGATCAAAATGTCGCTGGATAGATTTTTAATACTACTTAGCAGGTTATTGAACAGCTCCCGTTCCATTTTTTCCAATTTATCTTTGGCGGTCAGGATTTCCTTTTCAAATTGGATTAATTCATCAGTGAGATATCTTTCGGCATTAACCAGTGTCTGCTTGCGCTTGAAATGAGTGGGGACTTTATCCAGATGGGATTTGGAGACTTCAATGAAATAGCCGGCAACGTTGTTATATTTAATTTTAAGATTACCAATGCCGGTTTCTTTTTTGTATTTATCTTCGATTTTTTGTAATTCAATTTGAGTATGTTGACTGATTTTTTTCAAACGGTCCCGCTGCTCATTAAAGCCATCACGAATTAAATTTCCTTTGTCTATGGAAGCACCGATTTCATCGTTGATGATGATTTTTATTTCTTCTGCCAGATTTGTAAGCTTAGGTAGATTGGAAGGGGCCAGGTCGCTAATGGGGAATTGGAGAATCGATTGCAAGTTATGATCGATCCTAGCAAAGGCCTCGATGGTGTGCATGAGATGGAGGGTGTCGCTGGAGGTGGCCTTATTCAGAGTGGTTTTGGCCAAAATGCGCTCGATGTCCCGTACCTGTTTAAGCTCTTCCCGGGTCTCATTTAAAAAAGTTTTATTTTCACTTAGTACTTGAATGAGATCAAGCCTTTGGTTGATCAAATCTTCGTCACACAGCGGTGCCAAGAAAAGGTTTTTTATAAATCTTGATCCCATGGAGGTGATGGTCTTATCCAAGTGTCCTAGCATGGAATATTTATAATTTTCTTTTTGGCCTGGTAAAATTTCCAGTCCTTTTAGGGTTGCAAGCGAGATTTTCATTTTACCTTTTTCACTGATTAAACTAAAAGGCCTGATATGATGAAGCTTGCAAAGGTCTTGGGTGGAAGTGATATAAAAGCCCAACGCTCCCACGGGAGAGAGTATTTCTTTGGCCGCACCCAGGGTTTTATCCCGCTGGTAGGATGGGATTAATTTTTCAACATAAATCCGACTATGGGAAAGATCAAAATATTCAATGGAGAGATGGGTTTTTAAAATATTTTGAGTTTTTAAATATTCCACCACCTTGGGAAATTGATCATACTGTCCCATGAAAGTAATCATTTCCTTGGGCGCATATAATTTTAATTTTTCGACAAATTCATCTTCACTACTTATAAAGTAACCCCTAAAAAGTCCCGTGGTGTAATCGAGCAGTACAAGTTGAAAATTTTTATTTTGATAATGGGCACAGGCAATAAAACGGTTTTCCAGGCCTTCGGTTTTTTCCAGATCATAGGGCATACCAGGGGAGACCACCTGGGTAACTGCTCGTTTGACAATGCCAATGGCATCTTTGGGATCTTCAATTTGTTCGCAAATGGCAGCTTTTAGTCCCCTGGAGGTGAGTTTATCAATATAACTAGAGGCTGCATGATGGGGAATGCCTGCCATGGGAATTTTGATTTCGCCAATACTTCCCCGGTGAGTAAGGGTGATATTGAGAATTTTAGAAACTTCCACCGCATCTTCAAAAAAAACTTCGTAGAAATCGCCCATCCGGTAAAGGAGGAAAATATCGGGGTATTGTTTTTTTAGCTTATAGTATTGCTCCATCATCGGAGTTAATTTTTGGCCACTTTGAATAATTTGATCCAATGTTATTAACGACAAAAGATAACCTCTAGAAGATAAAATAATACCAATCGAAAATGGTCAAGTTTAACATAGTATAGATTGCTCATGCAGGCCAAAAATATATTGGGGATACTCAATTTTTTATTTGAAACTTGGTTAATTATTGTTGATTTACATATATAATTGGATAAATATAATATATTTACCAAAGGAATTTAAACAATATAATGGTTATTTACGAGCGTTCCAAAACCCTTCTTCTAATTTGGTTTGCGATGATTACCCTGGGGTCGTCTGTTTATTTTATGTTTACCAACTTTGGTGATAGTTCCTTGATTGATCAAAGTAATAACGATGAAAAGAACAAAGGTGCTAAAAGTTTTTTGTCGTCGGTTGATTATTTTTATATGGAAGATGAAAAACCCAAGTTGTTTTTAAATGGGGAGATCCTGGTGATGTATGAAAATGGGAATACCGGAAAAGTGATTACCCCAAACGGTATGGCATATCTGGGAAATGATATGGAGATAAAATATGCCGCTAACGAAGGTATGTGGGATCGGGACAAGGATCTTATTGAATTATCTGGTGATGTAAAAATGGAGACGGTAGATTCACATATAGAATCGAACCAGGCGAAATATAATTTGAAAAAAGAAATTTTAAATTACGATGGAAATGTAAAAACTAAAACGGTTTCAAAGGAAAATGGCGATACGGTATTCGTTAATGCGGACAAGGCAACGAGCTGGCTTAATTTGAAAAAATCCAGTTTTCAAGACAAGGTGAGTGGTCATATTGTCAGAAAAAGGATTTACGAGGAAAAAGTGTATTTTTCTTCCGATCTTTTAAACTTTGATCTTTTCACCCACATCATTGATTTAATAGGAAGAGTTACCATCAAGCACCAGCAAATTACCGCAGAAGCACGGAAAGGAGAGATTCACCTGAAGGAATATAATAAAAAACTCAAGTATTATGCGCTTTCTGACGATGTGAAACTACAGCAGAATTTGATGTTATCACAGAATAAAAAAATAACGAGAAGGGCCTTTGCCGAAAGGCTAGAGGGTATCATGAGTGAGGAAAAAATAATTCTAACCGGAAATCCCAAGGTTTTTCAGGAAAGGGATGTGGTGAAGGGAAATCGAATTATTTTAAGAGGTGATACGGAAACGGTGGAAGTTGACGACGCAATTACCAATGTAATAGTAAAATAGTGAGAATTCATGAGCTACTTGGAAGCTAAAAATTTGAAAAAAACGTATGCTGGCAGATGTGTGGTTGATAATGTCAGCGTGAAAGTGGAGCAGGGTGAGGTGATAGGACTGCTAGGCCCAAACGGGGCCGGCAAGACCACCTCTTTTTATATGATTGTAGGCCTTATTAAAGCCGATGAGGGGGTCATTGATTTTTCCGGAGAGGATCTGACGTTTGCCCCCATTCATGTAAGGGCCTTAAAAGGGATCGGGTATCTTCCTCAGGAAGCGTCAGTCTTTCGAGATCTTAGTGTGGAAGCCAATATCTATAGTGTGCTGGAAAATCGACTGCTACCCAGTGCCAAGAGAGTGACTCTTCTTAATTCCTTGATTAAAGATTTTGGACTGAGCCAGGTAAGACACTCCAAGGGATCGGCATTATCCGGTGGCGAGCGCCGAAGAGTTGAGATAGCCAGGGCATTGGCGCTTGAACCCAAATTTATTTTACTAGATGAGCCTTTCGCCGGGGTTGATCCGCTGGCGGTGAATGATATTCAAAATATTATTAAAGATTTGAAACGTAGAAATATCGGAGTTTTAATTACCGATCATAATGTCAGAGAAACGCTCCATATTGTGGATCGGGCCTATATTATGAATAGCGGCGAATTGTTGGTACAAGGTACCCCCGCAGAAATTATTAATAACGAAAGAGCAAGGAAGTTCTATTTGGGAGCAGAGTTCAGGATGTAACTCACTTTTGTACTAGGTGGGACAAAAATGGCCATGAAGCTTTCGCAAAGTCTAAAACAAACTCAACAGCTCATGATGACGCCCCAGCTGCAGCAGGCGATCAAGCTTTTGACACTGACTCATTTGGAAATGACCAATGTTATTTCCCAGGAAATGGTGGAAAACCCCATGCTGGAAGAAATGGACGGTGGGGAGCCAGCAGAAAACAAGGGGGAGTCGGATTACCGGGAGGAAAAGCTGGTCATGCAAAATGCAGAGGCCAAAACTGAAAATTTTGATGCGCCTAGTGTGGTGGGCAAGGATGATTTTGACTGGAGCACTTATATCGAAAGCTACAACAATACCACCTATACTCCGCCTTCGATGAGTTCCACCGATTTAGACGATCTACCTAACTACGAAAATATTATTTCCAAGGGCAAAAATCTTCCCGAACATTTGGAGTGGCAGTTGCGGATGGAGGACTTGTCCCAGGAAGAATGGGAGCTTACCCAAAATATTATTCACAATATTAACGACGATGGATATCTCTCAATTCCTTTTGAGGAAATACTTGCCCAGTCCAAGCTGGAAAGAGAACATGCGTTTGAGATTTTATATAAGGTGCAATCGCTTGATCCAGTGGGATGTGGTTCGGAAAATTTAAAAGATTGTTTGCTGGCCCAGGCCAGGATATTGGATATCCGGTTTCCTTTTTTGGAAATATTAATCAACCATCATCTTAAGGATCTGGAATGCAAAGATTATGAAAAAATCTCGAAAGAGACCGGTGTCAATGTTTCCAAGATTAAGGATACAGAGATCATTATTCAACAGCTTCATCCCAAACCAGGCCGGCTGATTACTTGTGAAGAAACTTTTTATGTGGTGCCAGATATTTATGTGGTGCAATCGGGCAAGGAGTTTGTGGTTCGGGTGAATGACGAAGGGGTGCCCAATTTAAAAATCAGCAGGTACTATCAAAATTTGTATAAGGAATATCAAAAACAGGGCGATAAAGTGGCCAAGGACTATGTTGAGGATAAATTGCGGGCCGCCATGTGGCTTATTAAATCTATCCACAATAGGCAAAGGACTATTTTAAAAGTGGCAGAGGCCATTGTTTCCAAACAGCAGGAATTTTTTAAAAAGGGTGTGAATTTTTTAAAGCCAATGATTTTAAGGGATATTGCCAACGAGATCGGGATGCATGAGTCCACGGTTTCCAGAGTGACCACCAATAAGTATATGCATACTCCTACCGGGTTATATGAGCTGAAATACTTTTTTAATTCGGGCATCGGGGGGAAAAACGGCGGAGTTGATATTTCGAGTGAGGTTTTAAAATTAAAACTCAAGCAGCTGATTGACAACGAGAATGCCAACCGGCCTTTGTCTGATCAAAAGATTGCCGAACTTTTAAGCCGGGAGGATGTAGCCGTGGCCCGTAGAACGGTGGCCAAATACCGGGAGATGATGGGAATACTGGGGTCATCCAAGCGCAAGAAAAGAAAAAATGCCGATAAAAATTAAATAACAATTTATAAACGGTTTAGATAAAAAAAGGAGGAAAAAAATTAGGATAATTGATTAGATAAAAAAACTTAAGGAGTAAGGAATTATGAAGCTACAAATTTCGTTTAAACAAATGCATAGGAATACTGAAGGTTTGGAAGAAAGAATTCATGGTGAGGCTTCAAAGTTGGAAAAGTATTTTGAAGGTGATGCCGAGCTAAAATGGACCTGCTCCAAACATGGAAATTTTTTTGATGTGGAAGTGCAATGTATAGCTCCTAATTTTAACAAGCATGCCTCCGCTCGCAGCGAATCTTTTGATAAATCATGCGAGCTGGTGGTCAGAAAAATGGAAAAACAATTAAAAAAATATCGAGAATTATTTGCCAATAAAATGCATCGAAAATTTCAAAAACCAGAAATTTTAGATCCCGAACTGGCCTGGACTGATTATGATGAAGATTACTTCCAGGATGTGGGATAGGGTTTGATAAATATCAAGTGTAATGGCTCCCTGCGGGGAGCCTTTTTTTTGGTGCGCTTGGAATGCGAATGTAAGATTATATTAGGTCGTGAGGGCCTTTGTAAGTTGTTTACAAAGGGGAAATTGTTATAGAGTGAGGCGAGTTTTAAAAAAGCAAGACGCTTTTTTATAAAAAGGGAGTGAAGATGAAAAAAATCTTGAAATCTCTGCTGGCCTTATTGGTTCTGTTTATCATTCCTCAATTATCATTTAGTGCCCCAAGCGATCCTTTCGCTGATGTGAAAGTGGTTCACGGAAAGGATAACCGGGTCGATGCCTTTCATTTGACTGGAACAAAGTGGGAGGAGTTAAGTCGCTCGGTTGCCATGCAAGTTATCAGTTCCGATCTGGTCAGCATTGATGAGGCGTGGATGAGACTGGTTGGATCAAGTCTAAGCGAAAGCCAGGACCCGCCACTTTGTCAGGATGAATTATTCGCCACTCAAACTATTGTAGGTAGGTGCTCTGGTTTTTTAGTAAGCGACGATCATTTGCTGACTGCCGGCCATTGTATAAGAATTCAATCTGATTGTGACCAGATGTTTTGGGTTTTTGATTATGAATTGAAACATGCTGGTGATCTGGATTATACCATGGTGCCTTCGGAAAATATTTTTAAATGTAGCGAAATTATCTCCCAGCATTATTTTCCATTTTCTTTGACTGACCAATTGGATTTTGCATTGATCAAGCTCGATCGAGCAGTACCCAACCGGTCACCGCTTCAAGTTAGATGGGAGGGGAAAATAGAAGATCATGCCCCACTGGTAGTGATTGGATACCCGGGGGGATTGCCTAAAAAATTCGCCGACGGGGCCAAGGTTATAGAGAATGATAATGGGGTTTACTTTGCCGCTAATCTTGACACCTTCCATGGCAATTCAGGTTCTCCCGTTTTTCATTTTGAAACAGGCCTAGTGGAAGGCATTTTAGTCAGGGGCGAGAACGATTATGTTTATGATGCCATCAATGATTGCACCCGTGTGAATACGATTCTTAATCAATGCAAGGATGGAGCATGTCATCTGGAAGATGTAACCAGAGTGACGGTAGTCGAGAAATTGAAAGAGACGCTTGAGGGCCATTAATTGCACCCGAAAAGCAGCCAGATATTCCCATGATTTTTGGTAGTTGACGATCATGTTCAGCTTTTCAAAGGTGAAATCCAAAACATAGTATTGTTCGTCGGGATGTAAAAAACCTGAAGAAAAAAAAGGTACAATTGTATGCAAGAGCAAAGCAATTAGTATTAATTGTATTCTAGTTTGAGGAAAATGCTTTATTATCTTGTTCATGAGATTCTCACCATAATATCTGGGGAAATGATTGTAAACTTTTTTATACGTTCGAGTAGAAACTGATAATTTCCGGTTTATAAAAATAGGTTTTTAAGCGATTATATATGGATATGAAAATAACTTGGTTTTTGATTTGTCTTTTGGGGTTGGTGGGAACGTTTGGATGTCTGCCCAAGGAAAAGGTGAAAATAGGGTTGCTGGGCAGTTTTTCTGGAAAATATTCCGATATGGGAAAGGAATTTCGCCAAGGTAATACCTTGGCGCTTGAGCATTTTAAAAAAAAATATCCAGATGCCTTTGAGATTGAGATTAGGACCTATGATACCAAGGGAGAACTGGCATCAGTTAAACCGCTGCTAGAGACCATCAGGAGGGACGGGGTGAAACTGATTCTAGGGCCTTTGACCAGCAATATAGCCAGGGAGATTCTGGATCGTCAGCAAGTCCGGGATATTTTATTTTTAAGTCCATCAGTATCGTCCGATTTTTTCAGTAACAAGGATGATAATTTTATTATGATCAATGAAGTGGCCAGTTTGCAAGGAGTGGCGATCGCCAGGGAATTAGAAAATGACCGGATCAATTCCCTGATTATCATTTATGATGGTCACAATGGAGAATACACCCTCTCGGTCAGAGAGGGGATCGTAAAGGCTTACCTTGGAAAAAAAATTCTCAAGGAGTATGATCTTTCCTCTTGGAGCAAGGAGGATTATTATCAGAAAGCTTTGGAGATAGGCAGATTAAATCCACAGGCGATAACCATTTTGGCCAGTGGCATAACCGGAGGTGCTGTGGTTCAAAATCTGGGGAGGATCAAATACCAGGGTAAAATTTATGGCCCAACCTGGTTAAAGACCAGCAATTATATCCGGCATGGGGGAAGGTATTCTGAAGGCACCAAGGTCATTTCCAATTATTACCCGGCCAATAGGTCCAGGGAATATCAAGTATTTGAAAATGAATACCAGGAATTATTTGGCAGTTATCCAGATTGGCTGGGTATTTATGCTTATGATACCACGAACATCCTGCTTAGAGCACTGCTTGGGACCAAGCAAAAAAGCGGTGAAGAACTTAAAAAAATCATTGTCAATTCCCAAGTGGTCAGTGGCATTCAAGAGGAATTTTTAATAAATGAACAGGGCGACGCTAAAAGGAAAACCTCCACCTTTATAGTCAGGCAAGGGAAATTTGAAAGAATCACCAATGAATAAGAAAAGTTTAAAAAAATCACTGGCCTTTACTTTTTTGATGGCGGTTATCCTGCCCTTTTTGTTGCTGGTGGTAGCCACGTTGGTCACGTCCTTTAGAATTTTAGACAAGGAGATTGAGGAGAAAAATATCCAATTGGCCAATCTGGTGGCGGTTACGATTGATCGTTCGCTTTTAAATATCAAGCACGAACTGGAAGGGGTGGTCACTTTTTTAGATATAAAAGCACTAGATCCCGGAAAGATTAATAGTTATTTAAATGATCTGCTTGGACGGCATACCGAGTTTTCTGGCCTGCAAATCGTCAGTCATTCCGGGAAAGTCCTGTTTACCGCACCGGCCGATCCAAGTGTCGTGGGTAATGACGTCAGTTATTATGCTTTTTTTCAAGAGTTATCCGAGAAAAATCCCATTCATTGGTCCTGGAGTTTTCAATCACTGCAAACCAATTTGCCCACGGTAACGGTTTCACTTTATTTACCTGGTTATATTTTGACTGCTTCCTTGGATTTAAATCAGATTATCTCCCATTTCGATGAAGTGGCGGACGAGGGTAAATTAATTATTGCGGTTTTGGATCAGCAAGGGACCTTTGTTTTTCATAGCGACAAGAAAAAAGTGAAAGAGAGTGATATGGAAAAAAACTTTTTTCTTTTAAAGAGCATCTCCTCTTCCCGGGTTACCAAGTTTAGTTTCGAGATTGATAATCAGGATTTTTTTTATTACGCCAGGAAAATTAAAACCGCTGGCTGGACGATTATCGTCTATAAATTGGAAAGCGAGGTTTATCGGCCAATTTATAATTTGATTTTATGGTTGTTGGCAGCCGCCATTCCACTTTTTGTGTATGTCTTTATCTACCTGTTGGCGAAAATACAAATCCTTTCCCAAACGGTGTATGAGCTGATTTTGCACACCAAGAAAGTGGCCGGCGGCGAATATGATTTTTTTATCAAACCATCCAATTTTTTGGAAGTCAACGAACTGATGGATAATTTCAATACCATGGCAAAAAATATAAAATCCAGGCAGCTGGAGATCATTGAAAGCAGAAGACAGTTAAGAAAGGCTCAAATCATTGCCAGAATTGGGGCGTTTGAATACTACCCGCAGGAGGATAAAATTATCTTGGAAAATGATTTGTTGTCCTGGCTTTCCATCATGCCTGAGGATTATGATCATTGTGCCAAATCCTTTTTTGATTTGATTCACAAGGATGATTTGAAAAAAGTCATGGAAATATTTCAAGCCAGTCAAAGAGGCAATGATTTAGTGGAGTTCAGTTGCAGGGTCTTACTGCCTGACGGGGTGATCAAATATTTATTTATCTCATTTGAGAAAAATAATGTTTCGGAGAAAATAAAAGGCATTATCCAGGATATCAGCCATCAAAGGGAGGAAGAGGCCCAAATGAGGGAGCTCGAAAATCAGCTGGTCCATGCTCAAAAAAATGAAGCGATTGGGAATCTGGCCAGTGGTATCGCTCACGATTTTAACAATATTTTATCGGGAATTCTTGGCAATGTGGAAATTATGCAAATGAACCTGGCTGACAGTCATCCAGCTTATGAATATTTAAAAGGTATCAATCAAGCGATTTTTAGGGCCAAGGATCTGACCAGGCAGATCCTCACTTTTGCGCGAAAAACCGAGGTGGAGTATGCACTCGTGGAGGTGTCTGCGCTTTTGGAGGAAACCATTAAACTGTTCAAGGTGACGGTTTCTCCTCAGGTAAAAATTGAAGTCAATATTCCTGATAGTAAAATATATATCAAGGGTAACGACACCTCAATTCAGCAAGTCATTATGAATTTGGGAACCAATGCCTACCACGCCCTGGAAGGAAAGGGGGGGATGATCTCTTTTGCTCTTAGGAAGGAGTATGTGGAAAATCATCCCACTTTATCGACCGGGTATTATGTCGTACTTTCGGTTAAAGACACCGGTGTCGGGATTGATCCTTGCAACATGTCCAAAATATTTGAACCCTATTTTACCACTAAGGATGTTGGAAAAGGCACAGGGCTGGGACTTTCGGTGACCAAGGCCATTATTGATAAACATAGGGGAGAGATCTCGGTGGAGAGTGAACTGGGGTGCGGCTCAACTTTTCAATTATATTTGCCGGTGGTGGATTACAATATCAATCTCTTTGCTAAAAAAAGTGATGATTTGGTTTTAAAGACCCATTTAGGGCGAATATTACTGGTGGATGATGAAGAGATGATTCTCCGGGTATTGGAAAAGTTGCTTGAAAAACTGGGCTATGAGGTTAGGCCCTTTACCAAACCGGTGGAGGCCATCAAGGAATTTTATGACGATCCGTATTATTATGATTTAATTATCACAGATCATACTATGCCGGAAATGTCAGGATTGGATATTGCGGTCAAGGCCAGGGAGATTAGAAGGGATGTGCCAATTATTCTTTGTACTGGTCACATTGAGTTGATGACAAATTTACAGGATGGGAGTGTCATTAACCGCCTGCTGTATAAACCTGTTTCGATCAAAGAAATGATAAAAGTGATCTCAGAGCTGATATAAATAATAATCAGTGTCAGACGGTTTATTGATTGACAACTACTTTTCTAAACTTAGAATAGAAGTCTGATAACTAATGCAACATTTGGGAAACTTTTATGCAATTTTTGAAATTCAATCGTGGAGTTGGCTTAATACAAGTTTTGCTGGCAGGTGCTCTTTTGGCCGGTATCGGGCTGGCTTCTCTTCAATTGTTTAATACCCAGAGAAAATCAGTGGTTCACTCAGCTCAACAGTATGAGGAAGAGCAGATCATTGAGACGATCAAAGGTTTACTGGCCAATGAAGATACCTGTACCCAAACTTTTTTGCTGGCCCCTACCTCAGGAAGTAAGAAGGATTTGCGGAGCTTTAGTGGCACGACCCAGATTGTGGCCGTCAATTCCGGGGGAAATAAGATTGCTTTTGTAAGGAATCAACCTATTGGCAAACAGGGACTTCAGATTACCCGTTATGAGTTAAATGATTCAGCTGTCAATCTTAAAAAATATTTTGGCATGCCTGGCACTCCGCCTGCTTCTCCCGTTAACACCGCTACCTACAGAATAAAATACACAGTTTTGTTTGTGACCATTAAAAGGAGAGAGGCGGCTGATAACATCTCCGGGTTTGGTTCAGCTTCCATGAAATATGGTATCCCCCTGGTCGCAGTTACCGAGACCACGGTTCCGGCGAATCGATGGTTAATCCAGCTGTGTCGGGCAGCTTCCGGCAGCAATAGTGTGTGGACGAGAACATCAGCAGATATGATGAATATTTATTATGCTGATGGAAATGTCGGTATTGGTACCGTGCCGATCACTTCTGGAGCTACTGCAGCACTGGTCCAGGTGGCCGGTAGTGTTTATGTTGATGGCAACTTAACAGTTACCAATAGTGCGTCAGTTGCCAAAGTTAATGTCAAAGGGCAATTGGTTATTCCCCTGGTCGCCCCGACTACTCCCCAAAATGGAATGATATGGATGCCGTAATGAAATCAAGGCGCAGCAGTTATTTGATTATTATGAACAGTCGTCAGGGTGTCAGCTTGATTGAGCTCATTGTTGCGGTGGGGGTCTCCACTATTTTGACCCTGGCCAGTGCCATGTTGATTACTAATGTTTTTCAATCCAATAAAATGAGTGAAAAGAGATTTGATGAAATTTCGATTTCCAGGCATATTGCGGATCTATTACAAGACGAAACGACCTGTACCAAGACTTTAAAAGGTGAGATGGTGCCGGAAAATACCTATAGGGCACTTAATTTGGTGGATCAAAATGGGATCACCGATAGTGCGACCAGGCACTATTACAAAGTGGATGGTAAAAAAATAGGTAGTGGAAATATTGTTATTGAAGGTTATTATTTGGATACTTCCGACCCTTGGGTAGGGGTTAATACGGCTTCGGATTCTGCCATTGGAACGGTCGATTTTGTGGTGGAGTTTGACCGGGGCAAGCTGGCCTCTGATGATGCTTCTGCTCGTAAATTTAAAAGAATGGTGCGTTTGTTTGTCGAGTTGGAAGATACCACTGCCACTCCGCTGGGAGATCGTAAAATTAAAAGATGCAAACTCGGAGATGGTTATGACTTGGGACTTTGGTATCGGGATCCGGTCACGAGAAATATTAATTATAACAAGACTAATATAACTGGGGGAAAGGCCAAGGTGTTAATCGGCTTTTCCAAGGAAAAAACCACCCCCGCCTCTGCCCTTAACGCTATTTTGGCCATTGATAATACTTACCATGAAAGACCACGAGGAATGTGGATCGCTGGCAATTTGAATTTTAAAGCGGCCACCAATACATCCTCCACTCCTTCAGCGACCATCGAGCAGACTTTTCAAGCGATGGAAACCATGGTGATACCACGCCGAACCGATGGCTGTGTTGGTTGTCCTCAGGGCACAATGTGGATAAACGATTAGTGAGAATATATATGAATAAATTTAAACTTTTTCTTGGCTCATTTTTATTGCTGATTCTGTTTCCGATGGTGGGGTTTGCTGATTATTGTGATGGTTTTGGTGGACATTATCGCTGTGGTGATAATCATTGTGAAGATAGTTATAGTTGTGTGTGTAATGGGTCTGTCAATGAAAAAATTCTCAAGTATGAGCCTTGTGCGGGCAGTCCGCCTAGTAACTCATGCGGATCTATGGTTACTCAGAATTGTGGGGCGAATGCTTCCTGTCCCAGTTCGGATTGTTGCGCTCCTAATTGTAGCGGTAAAAATTGTGGCAGTGATGGATGTTCTGGATCTTGTGGAAGTTGCCCGGGACCAGGTTACACCGGTTCGAAGTTTTGCACTGGTCTGGTTGTTCAGCAAAACTATCGAACGTATTCTTGTAGCGGAGGGACTTGCCAGTATTCTGATGTTATCAAGGATATCGAGACCTGTGAGGATGCTTGGCTGACCTCACCACCTCCTTGGTGTGTGGCAAGTGGTACGATGATTCAGGTGTGGGGAAAATTCAGGACAGGTACCTGTGTTGGTGGTGCTTGTGATTTGAGCGTGGTAAATAATAAGCTCAATAAGACTTGTAATCCCAATCCGGTTCCTCAAGCGGGTGCTTATTGTGATGCCAACCTCAATATGGTTCAAGAGGTCCGAAGATGTCCTTGTAAACCAGGCAGCTACACTTGTGATTGTCAGGATCTTATCGAGGTGATTGGTTCCTGTTTTACTCCGCTTTTTACGGTCAGATATGACAATCAAAACGTGATGATTGCCGGTATTGATACCAATATTTCGGTATCAAATGCCATTTTGCCACCTAATCGCAGGAATCTTCGATTTTATAAGAACAATACTGAATATTACGTTCTTTATGACGTTACCACGAGTGCTTCCGCCTCCAAGGTTAGGGTGAGATTGACGAATGCAGCAGCCGGGGATCGGGCCTTACTGAAATACGACCCTTGTCCTCCCCAGTGTACGAAGTCCTGTAGCGATAGTCCAACCATTCCTGGTTATTATGGGCCATCAGGTCCGACGATTAATTGTGGTAGCAGCGCTACTTGTGTAGGGGCACCGGCTTGTACTTTTAATGTTCCGGCACCGACCATTTCGTGCGTCCCCAGTTGCTAAAGTTTGCGGTAGAATTTTAATCATAAAATAACTTTGTATTTGATGACGGTTAGGGTATTTTGGGCCGTTAAAAATATTCTAATGCGAGTGAGATATTGATGGAGCAGTTTTCAAAAATTAAAAACGTTGCAATTGTTGCGCATGTTGACCACGGAAAAACGACTTTGATGGATGGCCTGCTTCGGCAATCGGGGGTTTTTACCGAAAGAGAAGAAGTGGTTGAACGAGTAATGGACTCTGGGGAAATTGAAAAAGAAAGAGGCATCACCATTCGGGCCAAAAATTGTGCTATTTATTGGAAGGGTGTGAAAATCAATCTGCTCGATACTCCCGGTCACTCTGATTTTGGTGGCGAAGTGGAACGCTCGTTGATGATGGTGGATTCCATTTTGTTATTGGTGGATGCCTCGGAAGGACCACTACCGCAAACCAGATTTGTGCTCAGTAAGGCCATGGAAAGAAGACTTAGAATTGCCGTGGTTATTAATAAAGTGGACCGACCCGACCAGCGCATCGAGGAAGTCAAGGTTGAGATTGAAAACTTATTTTTGGATTTGGTTTCCATTCTTCACGTCGATGATTACGATTTTGATTTTCCCATTATTTATGCTTCGGCTAAAGAGAAATGGGCCTTGAATGAATTAATAGATCCTAAACAGAAGGGCGAAAACTTATTACCTATTTTGGATTTTTTTGTTTCTGATTTTTTTCCTGAGCCTAAAATATCCAAGGGCCATGAGCTGCAGGTGCTGGTTTCCAATTTATCCTATTCACCCTATCTCGGACCGCTCATTATCGGTCGAATTCAAAGGGGCATTGTGAGACGCCATCAACAAGTCATGTGGTGTGGAAAAAATAATCAAACGGAAAGTTTCAAAGTCAGCTGTTTGCAGGTTTTTGGGGGACTAGGCCAGGAAGAAGTGGACTCCTGCCCCGCTGGAGAAATTGTTATTATTTCGGGTTTTAATAAGGCCCAGATTGGAGATACTTTATGTTCCGTGGATAGGGTGGAACCACTTCCCCGGGTGGAAATTGAGCCTCCGACTGTGTCGGTCAATGTGTCGGTTAGCACCTCACCTTTATCCGGACAAGAGGGAGAGTATCTGACTTCCAGAAAGTTGCAGGAATTTTTAGAAGAGTCATGTCGCTTGAATGTGGCCTTACGATATGAAGAAACCAATGATCCCAAAGTGTTTATGTTAAAAGGCAGAGGTGAATTTCAGCTGGCGATTGTCTTTGAAGAACTGCGAAGAAAAGGGTTTGAGTTTATGGTTTCCAGACCGACGGTTATTACCAAAACCAATGAGCAAGGTCAAAAGGAAGAACCATTTGAGATGCTTTGTATTGATGTACCCAATGAATGTACAGGAATTGTAACTCAAAAATTATCAGAGAGAAAAGGCCGCATGGAATCCATGCATACCATTGGTGATACCCGCACCCGGGTGGAGTTTGTTATACCATCGAGAAGTCTGATCGGATATCGTTCCATTTTTTTAACGGATACCCGGGGAACCGGATTGATGTCTTCGTATTTTTTGGGATACAGGCCCTATGCGGGAGATCTTTTGTCCCGGCAAAATGGTTCTTTAATTGCTGATAAGCACGGCAAGGCCACGCCCTATGCCCTTTTTAATCTGCTGGCGACGGGGGAGCAATTTATCAAACCCGGTGAGACCGTTTATGAGGGAATGGTGGTTGGAGAGCATAATAAAACCAATGATAGCAATGTCAATGTGGTGAAAGAGAAACATTTATCGAGTGTGCGAACGGCCGGCAAGGACGAAAACGTTATTTTACCGCCGGTGAGACCCCGTACCCTGGAATGGGCCTTATCTTGGATTGATGATGATGACTGGGTGGAAGTGACGCCTAAAAATATTCGTATTCGCAAGAAGACCTTGCCAAAAAATCAGCGGTCGGTAGTGAGATCGATTAGGAAGTAGTTTGCAAGTACACGGTTCTCATTTGCGACTCTATTCGATTAACGTATTGGTTTGCAATTAAGAACCGTTTATAAACTGGACTAGTACAATGGGGTTGATTCTCTATTAGAATAGCGGAATCATTACAATTCGTTTACACCAAGTTAAACTGGTGAATTGGTAATCTCCCAACCTATTAAAAAATAAACATTACTTTTGATTTCAACCCCATTATTCTGGTCCAGTTAAAACCGTTTACTTCAATCTATTTAGCGCAATTCATTCTATGTGATCGTCCTTTATATTCAAGACGAGATAAATTTTTGTCAGAAAAGTTGATTTTGGCAACAACGTCAACACCATTTATTGTCGTATCAACGGTTGCAGAAGCTTTGCCATCAATGTTTTCATATTGACCAACAAATTGTGCTGTTTGATTGAGAATTATCCCATCCATTGCATCTGAAATGATAACCATAAGCTCACCTTCAGCTTGTTTGGCACCTGTATCTAGATCGGTAAGGTCAAGATCACCTTTAAGCGTAACAATGCTTCCACCCATTGGACCCCAAGCAGGTCTGCAATCAACCAAAACTGACTGTGTTTGTGCCAAAGTGAGTGTTGAGATTGTGAGCAGTGAAATGATAAAGAATAGTTTTTTCATAGAATCTCCTTTTTTTATGCTCTTAAAATTATATTAAGACTAAATCGTTAAAGCGGGTTTATAGCATGGCTGGTTGTTACTACTTAATAAAAATATATAATATGAAAGAATTACCCTATTATTGGGCGGTGAGTAAAGTAGTTTAGGTCCAATTATATTAGGTCTTTAAGTGGTCAAGGTATTAAGTCCACCCTCCTGGGGAGGGTGGATAAATTGCTTGTTATGATTGTATAACAGCTTGAAAAAAAATCAAAATAAAACTTTTGTTAACAATCTACATTTGGTGGAAAGCATGAGGTGAATTTTTTTAATCTGCACAATTGATAATTACAAATCCCTCTTGATGAGTATCTGAATACGGAAAACTAATAGTAATATCTTTATCTGAGGATGGATCAACCACTTCTCCAGTTTTCTTTGAAACGACCACACCTCTAAAACATTGCCACTCCTGTGTTTCATCTCCAGGTTTATATTCAAGTTCGGTAATAAAGAAATATGATTTTTTACTTTCATTATCCATTTTGACTTGGTCTGTGTTGAGATATTTTGCTGCCACCAAACGTGCTTCTTCAAAAGAAACAGCAAAGCATAGTGATGAGAAGACCCAAGCTAACACCATTATGTTTTTCATTTTATTCTCCATCGTTGTACGAAACTACTTATGATTGGTGATTTACTATTCGCAGTACCCACCACCAATTGCTACCAAAGTACAGGTTGCTTGTTCAAAAACAACGAATTCGCTTCCAAAGCAGCCAATTGCCGAAGATGAGGCTATAAATGTTTTGTACTTAGGACTATTCAAATCAACTTCATCTTCATTCAATTTGTAAGAAAAATCGCCATGAAGCATGTCAGAGGACGTTGGGTAAGCTTGATTGCTTTCCATTGTAACAATGTAATCGCTGGCAAAAGGATAAATATCTTGAAAACGTGCTTTTACAGTTTCGAAACAATCGGTTGCATAACTGGAATACACATTTACCAAAAATATTATATAAATAATTCCTTTCATAATCATTCCCCTGGTTTGTTTAATGTCTTATTTATTCGGAGCATCTGTTATCGTAAAAAGATAAATTGGATGATAAGTTAGAATCAAATTCAAAATCACTATTATTTTTATATTTTAACCAGTAATAAGTACCATCGGTAGTTTCTACAAAAAATGATCCTTTGGTAACATGATCAAATTTATTCCAAGCTATGTGACGGGCCAGTGAAAATTCAATATCCCACAGTCCAGTATGGTGCTCATTTGTGGCTGGAAATGAAGTTTCATAGGCCTGTCCATCATTTGTGCCTTTAAATCCGACTCTCTTAACGGGAGCATCCAGTTTGTTTTTATCGACACCAACGGTAAAAGTCACGGACTTTTCATGGCCACAAAATTGATTACTGGAACCGTCACACACAACCTTGTCTCTGATATTGATTCCGAATATTTTTACGTCGCAATTATCGACGTTTATGTGATTATCGGCATACAGCACTTGGGTAAATACCAGAGAGACGATTGTTAAAATTAATTTGCTCATTTTTTCCTCCGTTAGTGATTAATTAAATGATGCCATACCATGCACTTAAATATAATTTAAAGGCTTATAATTTGCTTTACCCATAATTACATGGTCTGATTTTTTTATATGTAAAAATGACATACTTCTTACACTGTCCCCATCGAAAAATATTTCTAACTACCACAATATGGTTTCAAGCGTTAATCAATTGCTTGCCTGGGCAAATTCAGAATTTGAGCAGATGAATCTGAATGACAAACGATTAAAAAATCGATTAATCAAACTTGCGTCATAGGCTATTTTGAAAACCGGAACTCAACTGTGCGGTCCCCCACACCATGCTTTTTTATCAGGACATCGTCGACAAAGTAAAGGAAAGTATAATCAGTTGTGCTTATGATACCGGTGTACTCGGTGCTTCCGCCAAGATAAGTTTCGTCAAATGTGAAAAAGAAAGATTCATGAATATAATCAATAAATTCCAAAGGAGATATTTTTTCATCTAGAAATTCATCCCTACTGGACTCATCTTCAGAATAAAAATAGATGGCAGAAATGGGAAGATGAATTTTAAAAGAAAATTTACCGTGAAGAAAATATCTGGTAATCGCATCGGCCATCGCCTTAAAGTGGCAACCGTGGGCCCCATCATAGTCTCCAAAAAATCCTCCAACAATAGTTACCTCGGGGTTATAGAGAGGAAGATTGTGTTCACCACCAGCAGAATATACAGCGTAGTCAGGATTTCTGTCTTCCGGATACCACATTAAGTCCGAGTATCCATCATGGTGCATGAGGTATACAACAGGAAGGTTATTAACTTTAAATTTGTTAATCAGATAATCAACACCTTCTTTAGCCATGGCGGCATCGTCAAATATTTTTGAAGTATGAACTACGATCAAGGGATGTTTGTTCATTGGATCATCAAGGGTGATTTTCTTCTTTATCGAAGGCAAAAAGTTAAAGTCCAAAAAAACTTGTTCAAGATCTGGGTTTGGTTGAAAGTATACAGACTTGTTTTTTAATAAAGCAAAAGTGTCTTCAAGAGCATACTGATTCATTTTTTGAATATTTGATTTATCTACAAATGGATAAGATTCAGGTTTGCCGATTTCGCTGCGTAAACGTTCTATTGTTTTAGAAAAATTGTCTTTGTTGTGGTCTATGAAATTTTTAAGATTATTTCTGCTAAGATACTCAATTACCAATTGGTCAGCTAACATCAGTCTCGACCAACCTTCAGCAGAGTTGGATGAAAGGGCCACATGAAAAATATCTGTCGTCATTAAATCTGGATGGAGTACCCAATTTGCTAAAGTATAACTTGGAATATTTCCCCAATCTTCTCTTGCACCAAGCGGGTTGATTGGTCCCTGGTAGCGATGATTAAAAATATTTTCATTTTTATAAAGTAAGTATGGAAAGTATGTTACGTCGAGAATTGCTCCATGAGGTATATTTTTCTCAATGATGGTAATCGTATAATCGCTTAGCTTGATTACGGTAGGAGCTTCTTGGGCGCTTATGAATCCTGGGTTTAAAAACAAAAGGCTAAAAAAAAGTGTGATAAGTTTGACCATATTTCCTTCAATGATTTAATATAGGTATAATCTTTAGATATTTACAAAAGATTAAACAATCAAGGAATATAGCAAATAATTATATGTATTTTTTATATGAATATTTAATAATTCAATATTTTTATAATGGCATATACAAATGAAGTCTATTTCTTACAGACCAGGGGCTTTAGCCCTTTTAAAATTTGGTCAATATAATCAAGAGAGATTGTTTTCGTTTATGCTTTTAGTTTCTTGAAGTAATATTTATTAGGTCAGAAAAACTACCGTAACTTAAATCACCATAAGTATAGTAGTCGTAACCTTCTCCAAATTCTTTTTTGAAATACTTTAAGACTCCTGGATTAGAAATTTTTTCCGCATAATCAAGATCTATAATTGCCTGGACTTTTTCGCTGGCTGCAGTTGCAAGTTCCATTCCCAGATAGCTTCTTGACAGATCACCAAACTCTGCAGGAAAAATAAGTGCGATATCTGTTCCTTCGAAATTCCTGGCAAAAAGAAAACATCTAATGTTTGTTTCAGACGCTGCGACTGCTCTAACATCACGACACTCATATTTGATTAACCGAGTGCTGTCTGCAAAACAGAATTGACTAAAAAGTAAAAAGGTTATCAGTATGGAGGTTTTTTTAATTAATGCTGTATTCATTTTGGCTCCTGTTTTTTATTATTCCTGTCTGTTCCAAATTAATAATGCCGTAACATGCGCTGATATACTATTTAATGATTTATACTTTGCTTGCCATTAATGGCAAGCAAAAGTCGAAATATACTCAAGTTAAAGTTTATTCAAGCCTTTGGTAGGTCCCGAAAAATAAAAAAAACCGCCATGACCAGGCAAATCGAGGCAAACAAAAAGTTTTTGGTTAAAGGCACTTTCATATACATTAGACAAAAAAGAGCAAAGATCACCATGGTGATTACCTCTTGAATTACCTTAAGTTGGGGAAGGGTATAGACTAAATTTCCCAATCGGTTGCCTGGCACTTGAAAACAATACTCGAAAAAAGCAATTCCCCAGCTTGCCAGGATGACGATCCAAAGGGGTTTACTGGACATATTTTTTAAGTGCCCATACCATGCGATAGTCATGAAAACATTTGAAATTATTAATAAAACTATTGGTTTGATCATAAAAAACCTTTATTTAATCTGTAATTAATTCAAAAATATAGCACATGGCGTTAACCCGAGGTATGCTACACCTTATTCTATTATCTGGAGAAATGTATGAAAAGATCTAATATTTTGCTTTTGTCCTTATTTACTCTTTTTTTATCGCTTCCCTTACTCGCGAGTGATTTTGAGACGGTGGAAAAAATTATGGAAACCCAGGATCTTTCAGACCGGCTGATAGAAATAAAGGTTGATCCAAAGGATCCGAGTAAATCCACCCGAGTTTACGGTGAGGTGACCATTTTTTCCAATAACCCAGGGGATATCCTGCTTAGAAATGAAAAAAGAAGTATTCGCTTGTTGGATAAAGAGCAAATGGATGATTATCAGATTACGCTTCAAAAAATAAACCAGGTGCTTAAAACCAAGGCTTCCAGTCTGGATCAGTTTTATATATTTGCCAATTTTATAAACGGATACAACAAGACCGAAACGATTGGAGACTATGTAAAAAAAGATGCCCAGTTTTGGATTGCCGTTATTTCCAAAGAGGGCCAAGTAGAAAAGGTGATCATGCAGGAAGAGCAATTTCATAAAGGGGTTGGATCTCATTTTCAACTGCGGTTTTTATTGAATAATCCAATTTTACTTATTCCCCAAGACCAAACCGGGGATTTAAATTGGCAGCAGCGGGTGGTTGATTTAACCAAATTGGAGATTACTGATAAAGAGATTCTCAAGATTAGGAGTCCTTTTTTAATGAAAGGCGATCTGGTTTATTCCCTTAATGCCGTCAGAACTGAAAATGGTCCCAAGTCATGGGGAATTGTGGAAGGTGGACTGGGTTCTTTTGCCAATTCGCTGGGAGTTTATTCGACCACGCATGTCTCTTATAACCAGACCGAGGATAATGTGGTCAGGCAATATGAAATCAAAATTGATAATAAGGAAACCGGTAAAAAGATATTGGACTATGCGCTCAATCGCTCAGGCCAGGTGATGGAGCAAAGTATTTATCATACCATTCACAATGCCTGTCATACTACGGCGCTGGAAGCTTTGCATGCTGATGGATTGGGGCTTGATTTTAACCCATACCAGGATTTCAATCCTTTCCGGATTATTCTAGGTCTAAAAGAAAAGGGGATGATCACTAAAGAGCTAGATACCATCAATAAAATCTTTAAGGCCAAAGTGCAAAATTTTAATGACGTAAAAGCCTATCAGCTGGCGCAGCAAAATATGGCGGTGTTAACCAGTGATATCTTTGACAAGTTACTTTTGGATATTGGCAATTTTATTTTAAAGGAAAAAGTGGATAAGCGTGAACTGGCGGCATTGAAAGTCATCCTTTCCAATCCGAGTAAAGCGCCCAAGACCCCTGAGGATATTGGCAAATTTGCAGTGGAAAATAACGTGGAACCTCAAAGGATTGCCCATTTTTTAAAAATTATTCAAGAGGAACAAATGGAGATCCAGTCTCTACTTTCCAAGCGACTGGGGAAAAATGTTGATACGGAAATGCTTTGGCAAATCTTACTTAAAATTTTGGCAGGGGTATAATCAAAAACAAGAGGGCCTCCATCAAGGAAGCCCCCCCTCTAACGGAAGAAAAAATAGACGCAACCTAGATACTGGCGTCTATTTCCTGTCTGGTAAAAATTTCAATGATCTGTTCGTTGCTAAACTCGGTTTTGAAAATCAATAAAAGGCTGGCCGGCTGGTCGTCTTTAGGTAACGTGATCGAATCAAGGTTTACTTCAACTTCGATTCCCGCAGTCTTAAAAAGCTCAATGGTCTTTTTTCTGATTTTTTTCTTATAGGCAGTATTATCGGAAAGCCAACTCTTCTTTGCCAGTTTTTTGAGATTAGCGATGTGCACGGTTCTATGGAGGATTTCATAAGGAGGTGCGATGACTTTGGTAAAAGCTTGCTCCTTGGTGAGTACCTGGTCATCCGTCGCTTCAATGCCCTCGGGAAGTTCCACTTGAACTTTTAAATTAAAAGTGAACGTTCCCCAAAACTTGGGAATGTTCAGATTGGCAAGATCAATTTTAAGCAAGGTTGAATTTTCAGAGGGAGTCGCTTGAAAATCTTCCTCCTCTAAAATGCGATCAATCCAGGTGTGTTCGTCTTGTTTGAAAGTAAGGGTAATGATGGTTTTATCCGGATGATTCATTTCTCCGATTCGAAAGGTCATTTCATCCTGGTCAAAACTGTGGAGTTCAAAATTTCCCTCAAAAATTCCGGTGTATTCGTTGGTATTAATAAAGCGAACATCATACAAAGCTTTGATGGTGACCAGGTTATTAACTTCAGTTTGTGAAATATGTTTGATGATTTGAACAAACACGGAAGGAGTGGAGGCATCTTGTGCCAGCAGATTTAATTTACCAGCGGTATCGAGAGAAATTTTAAACTGGGTTTGAAGGTTTTGATCAACGGGAACAAAGTTAAAATCCACTTCAGCCTGGTAGGTTTTAAGGGTTACGGTATAGGGAATTTCCCTGGTTTGGGTGCAGGCATAGGACTCGGTTCGATATCTGGTTACCGTATGGCAGACATATTCCTGATAGGCAATTTGCCTGCAGTCTTGTCTGGCAGGTACCCAGTTACATTCGCGTCTGGTGATATTTCTACATTCTTGATCGGTATAGGGAACACTTCGACAAACTTCCCGGCCTGGTTCTGTGTGACATTGTCTTCCCCCACCCACGGTATGGCACTCCCTACCGCCAGGGACTCTTCGGCATATTCTTCTACCGTTTACGATACTGCATTCCTCTCGGTCAGGTCGATTGGTGCAAACTTCTCTGCCTGGTTCATGGTGGCAGACTTCCCGTCCTGGTTCACGGTGGCATTCATTTCGGTAGCGGGTTACATTATTACATTCACGGTCGGTGACATTGTGGCAATCTTCATGGCCGGGAATGGTCGTGCATTCTTGTCTATATCTAGTTTCATTTCCACATTCGGTATCTTGATAAGGTACTTGCCGATGGCAAGTGGTTTCATAGGTCTCGGTGCGGTATCTGGTTTCTTGTAAAACATTGGAAAGCAAAACGGTGTCGATTTGCTGACCGGTATAGGTGAAGTCATGCGCTGGTTCGCTGGCGAAATTAAGCTGTGACCAGATCAGGCAAAAAAGAAAAAAAAGAAAGCCAATCTTTAGTTCTTGTTCCATTTGTTGCATTTGTTTCTCCAGGTTTTGTTTAATTCAAAATTGAAATGAGCAATGATGATTCAGCAATTGATATGCCATGCTGCTAGGTTCTGTATGGTTGCATCAACTAACTGAAATAAAATTGGAAAAAATCTTTTGCGCTGATTTTAAAATGGGAAATATAAAAGTGGTATCAAATCGTCTTGATGGTCTGGAAAACAGGAGGTAAAAAAAGTTGATCTAGGTTAACTCTGTACTTAAAAAACAAAAATGCCATCTTTCTTTTCATTTACCAGTTTTTCGTCATGGATCACCAAATTGCCACGCAAAATAACACTTTGAACTTTGCCACTTACTAAAAAACCCTCGTAAGGATTGTAGTCAACATTCATGTGATGGTTATCTTTGGAAATTTTCCATTTTTTATCCTGGTTAAAAATAACCAAATCCGCATCTGAGCCCGGGGCAATAACACCCTTGCGGGGATAGAGTTTGAAAATTTGCGCTGGATTGGTGGAGATGATTTTGGCAAAATCAGTCAGGGTCATTTTTCTTTTACTCACACATTCAGAAAACATCATTTCAAACCGGTTTTCCACCCCAGGGATGCCGTTTGGAATCAGTTTATAATGGGAAAGACCGGCCTTTTTTTGTTTTAAGGTAAAGGGGCAGTGGTCGGTGGCGATCACATCTATGGTTTTATCCAAAACTCCCTTCCATAAAGCTTCTTGGTCCTTTTTAGTCCTAAGTGGTGGACTCAGAATATATTTCATGACTTCAGTGTGATCACTATTTTTATAAAGAGAGTTATCAAGGAGCAGGTATTGAGGGCACGTTTCGGCAAAGATTTTCACCTTGTTGGATTTTTTGGCCGCACTCACCAAATCCAATCCTTTTTTGCAAGACAGATGAACGATATAGAGCGGGCACTGGGTTTTTTCGGCAAGGGTAATGGCGAGTGCGATGGCCTGTTCCTCGGCCGTATCTGGATGGGAAAGGCCGTGATAATAAGGCGCAGTTTTAAGGCCTTTAGAAAATTCTTGGTCAAGCGCTTCGATGATCTGATGCATTTCTGCGTGCAGGGTGACCACTCCGCCCAGTTCTTTGGTTTTAAGCATGACTTTTTCCAAATCGTCAGGACTGATCATCAGGTCAGGGTAGGTGAGGAAAGTTTTAAAAGAGTAGATGCCCTGGCATTCGTACATGTTTTTCATTTCATCCAGGGTGGTTTCATCTACGTCAGTTATGCTTATATGAAATTTGTAATCACAACAGCAATGATCCTTGGCCTTTTTGTGCCAAAGTTTCAGGGCGTGATCAAGAGTCTTGCCCTTTTGTTGATTGGCAAAATCAATAATCGTGGTGGTTGCTCCATGTAAGGCCGCTCGTGAGCCGGTTTCAAAGGAGTCACAAGAAAATCCGCCCGGGTATGGTAATTCCATGTGGGTGTGGGCATCAATCCCACCTGGGAAAATAATATTATTAAGAGCATTGATGACGATGTCGGCACGCATTTCGAGATACTCCGAAATTTTTACAATTTTATCATCAGCAATCAGCAGATCACCTTTGATGACCTCATCCTCGGTTACGATAAATCCATTTTTGATAAGCATTGTTGACATGATTAATCCTCATGTTTTTTTAAAATAATACCTTTTAAATAATCCCCTTCCGGGAAGGGTTTGATAATTGGACAATCCGTGGATAGTCCCAGGGTTTTTTCTATGGATAGAATTTTTTGTAATTTGAATTTGGATAAAATATCGGTGATTTTTTTTTCAAACTTATGGCGGTTGATTTTATGGGTGTTGATGAACACCACCAGGTGGCCACCTGAGGCTGTGATTTTTTCTAGACTGGGTAGCAATTCTTCATATCCTTTAAAGGAGTTTTGGGTTTTGATTTTGGAGCTTGAAAAGCTGGGGGGATCGCAGATGATTAAATCAAAGGTTTTGTTGGCCTTAATAAAATGAAGGACCGCCTCATCCACCGAAGTCTTTTGGAGTTGATGATGACGGGAATCAAGTCGCTTATTGAGACTCAAATTTTTCAGTAGCCATTCATTGTAGGTATTGGAAATATCCACCGATACAACTTCACTGACTTGCTGGTCAAGGCCTAAAAGCGAGAAACTACCGGTGTAAGAAAAAAGGTTAAGCAGATGGCGGGCCTTTTTAAAATAAGGTACCAGGCTTTTTCTAATGGCGGCCATGTCGGTATAAATACCAATGTCGTAATGATCCAGTTTGATTTGGTAGTTGATGCCAAATTCCTGGATGACAAAGGTTTTATCGAAGGCACTGGAGGGTTTTTGGTTGTCCAAATTTCTTTTTTGATAGGTAAGGGTTTTAACCGGGAGAGTGGTTAAATGTTTTTTAAGACTTTTGCTGATTTCGTTTTTATATTTATCCCAAAACGATGAGTAGCTTTGCACCAAGAGGTGTTCACCCACCAGTAAAATAAACAGGGCCGGCAGGAAATCAGCTTCCCCAAACACCAGGTAAAAATTCTGTCTTTCGCCCATGAGCTGGGGGAGGTTTCTTTTTTTTATGGATTGCATGAGGCGATGATCGAGTTCATGTTTAAAATTATAATATTCCTCAGGTAAAGGAGTTTTGGTGGACCAAAGCCTGGCCTTTATTTGGGGATGGGCCGGGTCGTTTATCAGCAAGGCAACATCATTTTGTTTATGGTCGGTTCCAATAATAAAAGGTGTGTCTTTGGAAAATTTGCTGGAATATTCATCTTTGGTAACCCAGGGGTGGCCTTTTTTCAAGGCCTTGATGCTGAAGGGATGAAGCGGGGCCCTTTTAAAGGGGGCGTTTGGTTTTTTGATCATTGGATGGTTTCGTTGTTTTGCAGGCTATGCAGTTCTTCAATATAATTTTCAAGTAGCACCAGTAATTGATTGGTCACTTTGAAAGGATCATAAAAATCCTCAATGTTAAAGGCTTTTAAAAGGTTTTGGTGCTCTTTTGATACCGGTTTATAGGGGTCAAGTTTGAGACAAAGCCTGTTGAGTACATCAATGTTATTGGCCAGAAAATCTATTCTTTCGTTTTGCATATGGATTAGAGAAATATCATAATTTAGGGAACCTAACAAGCGATAGATGACGACTCAAAAAACTAGAAGATTCGATAGCCCACCCCAAAACCCATGCGGTGAATAGTTAAATCAGTGGGGCCTTCCAGCAGATGAACTTTATAGAGGAAATGCACCGACCATCTTCTGGATAGATCCATGCTGGAATAGAAGATATATTTAAAGCCGCCAAAGGTTTCGGAAGTAACCAGGCTATCCGGGGATGAAAAGGAGTGGAGGGATTTACTAAAGCTGGTTTTAAGCAGTAGATTCTTTCTTTTTATTTTAAAAACTTTATAAGCGCCGAGGGTCAGGTAGGTGATATTATGTTCCCTGGTTTTAAGCGTGTATCCCAGTGGCAATTCGTCGGTATTATAAGTGGAAAATCGCTCGTGATCGAGTCCTAGGTATGGGACCACCGGAAAATTGCGGAACATGTGATTGTAATAGGCGTTTAGGCCATATTCAGGGGGGATACTGATCTTTTCTTCGTTATAAATGGAGCCATCCAGCTTGGAAAAATACAGGCTGGCAGACACCGAGGATTTTTCCTTGAATTGGTAGGAATAAGCTCCCCCCAAGGTGACCGGGGAGTCTTGATTGGAGGCAATCGAAGCCCCGTCGGCGGTTTCACTGAAGGTCCCCTTGCTCATGGTGAAGAAGGTGGAAAGGGTGCCGATGCGTTTGAATTTTTTGATTCTGGTGGGGGCGATGATAATTTTTCTGGTTTCAGAAGTCATGGGCGTGGTTTCGTTGGTGGATGAAACCCGCCACTGGATTATTTGCTGGCCTTTGGGCATTTTCGTGCTCAGGGAAACCGTATTTTTAGCGGTGGTTTTGTCCAACAATACTTTTGAACCAGAAGTCATGACCACTCGGTAATTTAAGACTTCCGGCCGAGGTTCCCAAGACAGCGTGACCATTTCAGGGGGAACAAAGGTTTTTTGATGGTCAGGACCGAGCAGTTTGATGGGAGATCTGTCGCCTTCCAAAATGAATAATTTATTGGTTTGGGATAAGACTTTCTTTTGATTGGTGATTCCGGTGACGTTCCAATTGATTTCCTGGCTGTTTTGAAAATAGGCATGAGGGACTTTAAAAAAAAGATTATTGGTTTTGATGGTAACCAGTTTGGATTTGAAAGGTTTGGTTTTCCAGAGATTTAAATGGTAAAGAGGGGCCGGTTTTTTTTGTTGCCAGGAAAACTGGTAGTGCATCTGTGGTTTTAATGCCTCCCGATCAATGGGGGTTAAAAGGGTAATCCCTGTACCTAGATTGGGAAGGTTGGCAATGCCTTGGAATAACAAAATTTGATTGCTGGTTAAAAACACCTTGGCGTACCACTTGATACGGGAATAATCCTGGAATTTCTTGATGGGGATGGTGAAGATCGGTAGCTTGGATTTTTCTTGATGGAGAGTGGTGGGTACTTCCTCGTCCGTTTCAATATGGAGTTCGTATTGGGTGACGAACTTGTTTTCTTTAAAGCTGAAAATCAGGGAAGTTTTGGTCATTTCGAGCTGGGGCCTTTCTATACGTATTTGCACCTTGGTGATTTGAATGTTTCCTTGGGGAGAAAATTCACCCGGTCGGCCTAGGGAATCAAGGGAGGCCACTTGATAGGTGTAACTGCCGGGATTTGCTCCCAGCCAGTCAAATAAGTTGTCCTGTACGTTCTGGGTTTCAATCAGCGTTTGGTCTGAATCAAAGATTTGAATTTGGTAACCGGATACATTGGGGACGGCACTCCATTTGATGGTCACTAAATTGTGCTGGTTTTGGTTGTCAATATTATCTTCGATTTGAGCGATGGAGGATGATAAGAAAAAGCATAAGAACGTCAAGTAGATAACTATTCTTCTTGCAAACAATAAATGTTTGTTAAAATTATTCTTCATCAAAAATTATCTTTCCCAATCCATATAATGATCATAATTGCTTATGGGATTTATACATATGGAGGGACTTTTTTTCCGTGATATCGGGGTGAAGTCAGAGTGTTATGATAAGGTATATTTGGTAAATATATATTATTTAAATGATGTGCTGACTTAGCCCAGACAGAAAAAGGCCCTTTTTAAAAACATTGCTAAGCGGCAATCATTTCTAAAAAGGGCCAAGATATCCAATTCTAATCTAAACAGGTCCAAGAAACTTGGTTTGAATAACCACTTTCCAGTTGGTCCAATCCGTAAGCCGTAGCTGTAAAGTAATAGGTTTCACCAAATGCAAAATCATCTACCACTGTGGCGGAGACTTCATTATTAATTGGGTTTGGCAATCCTACATCGTAGTGTTTATCAAACAACATGGATGCGGTTCCCTGGTGAATTTTGTATCCGCGCAAAATACTTTCGTCATTTGGATTCCAAGCAAAACTTACCTGTGAGCATCCGTCTCCTTGGGCCACAGAGCAAGCGGTAAAAGTATAATTGTTCGGTACCCAGACTCCACACACAGCATTTTCGCAAGTCATTCTTTGGGTTTCTGAGCTACAGCTGCTGCCTGCTGGAACTGAACCGGTTTCATAGCGGAGTCTTGATTTAACACATTTTACTTGAGTATAAGTCCCTGACCAAGCACCGAATTGTCCGTTCGTACATAGTCGACTTTGAGTTTCAGAAACACAGTTTTGGCTTTCGCTTACAGCGGCGGCTTGATACATTGTTCTAATTTCGTATCCACCACTTGCGATACTTCCACAGCTGGCAGCAGCCTGTACTGAACAGCTCAGATACTGATAAGTGCCTGACCAACTAGACCAGGTTCCATTGTTACAAGTTCTGGTCTGATTTTGTCCAATGGCAGAGCAGAGTTGTCCGTAAGGTACAGAAGCGGCGCTATAAGCGACTCTTGATTCAGTACCGCCACTCGGAGTGCTTCCACAGCTGGCAGCACTTTGTACTGAACAGCTCAGATATTGATAAGTACCTGACCAACTTGACCAGGTTCCATTGTTACAAGTTCTGGTCTGATTTTGTCCAATGGCAGAGCAGAGTTGTCCGTAAGGTACAGAAGCGGCGCTATAAGCGACTCTTGATTCAGTACCGTTATTAGGAACGTCACCACAGCTAGCAGCACCTTGGACAGAACAGCTCAAATATTGATAAGTACCTGACCAACTTGACCAGGTTCCATTGTTACAAGTTCTGGTCTGATTTTGTCCAATGGCAGAGCAGAGTTGTCCGTAAGGTACAGAAGCGGCGCTATAAGCGACTCTTGATTCAGTACCGTTATTAGGAACGTCACCACAGCTAGCAGCACCTTGGACAGAACAGCTCAAATATTGATAAGTACCTGACCAACTAGACCAGGTTCCATTGTTACAAGTTCTGGTTTGATTTTGGCCGATGGCAGAGCAAAGTTGTCCGTAAGCTACAGAAGCGGCGCTATAAGCGATTCTTGATTCAGTACCATTATGAGGAACGCTGCCACAGCTGGCAGCACTTTGTACTGAACAGCTCAGATATTGGTAAGAGCCCGACCAGTTAGACCAGCTACCGTTGTCGCAAGTTCTGGTCTGATTTTGGCCGATGGCAGAGCAAAGTTGTCCGTAAGGTACAGAAGCGGCACTATAGGCTACTCTTGATTCAGTACCATTATGAGGAACGCTTCCACAGCTAGCAGCACCTTGTACTGAACAGGACAGATACTGGTAACTACCTGACCAACTGGACCAGCTACCATTGTTGCAGGTTCTGGTTTGATTTTGTTGGGCACAGGATTGTCCGTAAGCCACTGAGCTTGTGCTGTAAGCGACTCTTGATTCAATACCGTTATGAGGAGTGCTGCCACAGCTGGCGGCAGCTTGCACTGAACAGCTTAAAGCTTGATAAGTGCCTGACCAATTGGACCAGCTACCATTGTTACAAGTCCGGGTTTGATTTTGCTGAACGCAGACTTGTCCGTAGGCAACTGAGCTGGAGCTATAGGCCACTCTTGATTCAGTACCGTTATGAGGAACGTTTCCGCAGCTTAAATAGCCTTGGACTTGACAGCCAGTATAACCAAAATTATTGGGTGACCAAGCACCGCAAATACCATTTTGGCAGATTTGCTTTTGCACTTCAGCTTGACAAGCCGAACCGGCAGCCACTGAAGATGCGGCATATCTCACTCTTTCATTGGAACAGCTTGCAAATTGAAAGCTACCGCTCCAAGCGGAGAGTTGTCCATTTTCACAACTTCTTTCTTGAACCTCTTCTAAACAACTGTTGGTTGATCCCACTGAAGAACTCTGATACATAATACGCGATTCTTCCTGGTGGTTTAAAATAACTCCACAGTCAAGGTTCTGATCTGGGTCGGGATTTGGAATCTTGGGCTCGCATAATCCATTAACCAAAACTTGATCGTCATTACATTTCTTGCGGGCCTCTGGAATACATGCACCCAGTAGGGACAAAATAAACAAAAAACAAACCAGATTTAAATATTTCATACAACTCTCCCTGAATTGATTTTAGAGTTTGGATACCATTTAGAAAATTATACAATAGAAAAAGGCGGTGATTGAAATTAAACCTCTTTCCTGCTTAAATAATTGATTTTATATAAAAAAGGGGGCGAGATGGCAGGTATCCTCTTACTTGAAAAGTGGGCACTTGCTAATAATTTTTTATTTAAGTGAAAGTTTTTGATCAATGAAATAAGGTGGTTATCTGTGGAGAAAGACCGAGTCATGCAGATTCAATAGGTTATAAAAATGGTCCGTTAAGTTATGGGTTAGATGAATGATGTTTGTAATAAAAACCGGCCAAATGACACAGTGTAATTGCTACATCGATTATGTTCATCTCGTCACCCAAAACGTAGATTGCAAATTTTGTAGAATATAAAAAATTAATTTATGAAAGAGTGAGGTACTCCAGTGAACCAGCAAACGACCCAAGGATTTTTTAAATTTTCAAGTGCAATGATTTTTTTATTAACATTTTCTTTTTCAGTTTTTGCGGCTAACAACATCATCATTGATAATCGCATCGAGTGGAAAGAAGTGACCACCGAAGATTTTTTACCTCACACCGGAACGGAAGTAGATTGTCATGTCCTTTTTAGTGATGGGAATAATGAAGTTGTGCAAAAGGATCTGGGACAGTTTAAAATGGTACCTGGAAAAACCGCTTGGCAGTTGGAAAGTAAACTATCAATCGATACCCATCAGGGAACTCTAGCGAACATTGAAGTTGTGGCCAATTTTGTGGTTTATAAGGACGCTTTTGATAGACCAGCTATTAAATTTTTGGTGACCGTGAAAAATTTTTCTTCTTCAGGGGCCACGGTTACCGCCAATGATCTGGGGCAGATCAGTTTTAGTAATCAGTCAACTTCAGAGGATCAAAACGTGAGTGTCCAAGCCTTGGTAGGTATTTATACCTTGCTTGGGTTTGACGATTTTCTACTGGCGTGCGGTAGCGGCAGTACTCATAATTGATCATTAACTGAAGAAAATAGCTCGGTTAAATAAGCAATCATTCAATTTTTAAACATCAATAATAATGACCTACCTTTTTGGTATTACGAACCCATTTTGAAAATTTAAATGTGTTCGTAAATGCGTGGAAGTGCCTCAGAATCAAGTCAGCGGCTTAATCCTTGGAATATGGTAGGTTTATGAAAAACATAATTTTTATAAAAAAATGCTAGTCAGGCAAGCCCGTGGATCTATTTAAATTCTGCAATCACATTTAAAAGTTAAAAGATAAGGATAAATAATTTTTAGATAGACGTTGCTTGCACACATCGGGGGCTTCAAGATATAATCGCAGCATAGGAAATTTTTATCTAATTGTTATTAGCCAATAAGGGACCGGTAGTATGAAAAAACTAATTCTTGTGTTTGCTCTTTTGGCGTTGAATTTAACCGCTTCGGCAGCAGTTATATTTCAAGATAACTTTGATAATTGCTCGCAAAATTGTAATTCCGCTGCGCTTTCAGCGCCAACAGGCTGGACACAGTGGTATGGGCCTGGTTCTTCAACAATCGGAGGGGTTACTCACTACGCTGGAGAAATAACGGCTCCTGGAAGAAGTGGATCTGGTAAATCCTTTAAAATCTGGAGAAATGGTGCTTCATGGTCGGATTACAACGGAGTTCTCCACTATTATTTTGATGGTTCATACAGTGAAATTTATATGCGCTATTATAAAAAAATTCCCACGGCAATGGATTTATCCCAATGTAGTGGTTCCAACTACCAAAAGTTGTGGAGATTAAATGTTTCTGGATCGGCCGGAGAGATCTATTTAAATATCAATCAAAACGGAGGATCTCTGCGCAATACTGGCACTCTTGAGATGATGACCAACACCAAGTCGTGGGTGACTATCTTGAATCATACAGATTTGGCAGCCACCTGGGATGGTAACTGGCATAGCTGGGAGTGGAGGGTCAATCTAAGTGCTGGATCGGTACAACTGTGGATAGACGGTGTTTCAAAATATAGTGGAACAGGTTGGAATTTTGGAGGGGGCACTTTTTCGATGATGCAACATTTTTCAATGGGAAACCATGCAGAAGGTTGCTCCTGGCAGTCTTCCTGGCAAGCGATGGATATAGATGATTTTGTTTTAAGTACAACCTATGTAGGTCCTGATGGCAGTAGTGGCGGAGGCGGTACAACGACTACGACTCCGACTATCAGTAATGTAGCGGGCACGGTAAGTACAGGCCAGACGTTGACGATTACCGGGGCGAATCTGGTTCAGGATAAGAAGTCCGCTTGGGACGGCTTTTTTTCCAACTATCCTACCTCCTACGGTTTTGAAGGTACTAAAACTGGGGATGGTTATACTGAGCTTGGAACCAGCGGTGGTACTTATGTATCTGATGTTAAATTGATGGGAAGCAAATCTATAAAATTCCATTCCCAGGGAGCTTGGCCCGAAGGACCTGGAGGCCTGGGTGATATGGCCGCTATCAATCCTCGTGGAACTGATGGCGATTCCGGCGACATCTGGATACGCTTTTATTGCAGATGGAATCTCCTTGGTGGAGCGTGGCCTACCAATTATATGAAAATCATCGATTCCCAAGGCGGGCCGGTAAATCAGTACTACCTGGATATGGCCGGGGCCAGTAGCGGAGCACCCACCTCATTTAATGCAACTTATGATAGTGCAGGACATGATGTTACGATCCCTGGGGGAGCTCTGATAGAAGATAGATGGTATACGATTGAACTGCATTGGAAATCAACTTCACCCCGTTCTTATCAATTATGGGTGGATGGAGTACAGCTGGTAAACGCAACTCCTTCTATGAATTCAACGGTGGAATATTTATTATTTGGTATAATCAATCTGGCTGGAACCGCCAGTGCTTTTTCCTTGGATACCTGGTTTGATGGACTGGCCTTTGGACCGTCTCGAATTTATCCGGCATCGACCATAGAAATCAGTGGTGATGGTTCCACCTGGAAATATCAAGAACCAGTATTTTTAAGTGATACCTCCTCTCAGATAAAAGTTAACTTGAGTGGAGTTACGGGAACCAGTTATAGATTAAGGGTAACCAATAATGCTCAACAGACTAGTGCTATTTACACCTTGAGTGGTGGAGGCGGCGGTGGAGATACTCAAGCTCCCTCAGTCCCAGCGGGCCTTGCTGCCAGTGTGATTTCTTCTTCACAAATCAATTTATCGTGGTCAGCTTCCACCGACAACGTGGGAGTGACGGGTTATAAAATTTATCGGGGAGGAACGCTCCTTACTACGACCACCAGTAGAACTTATAATAATACAGGTCTAGCAGCTTCGACAGCTTATAGCTATATGGTATCAGCGATCGATGCTGCTGGAAATGAATCCAGTCAGTGCACGGCTGTGAGTGCGACTACCCAGGCAGCCCAGGTGACAGACACTACTAAACCATTAGTCCCTGCGGGCCTTGCTGCCAGTGTGATTTCTTCTTCACAAATCAATTTATCATGGTCAGCTTCCACCGATAATGTGGGCGTGACGGGTTATAAGATTTATAGGGGAGGAACACTTCTTACTACGACCACCAGTAGAACCTATAATAACACCGGCCTTACCGCTTCAACCGCTTATAGCTATCGAGTATCAGCGATTGATGCTGCTGGAAATGAATCCAGTCAGTGCACCGCTGTGAGTGCTACCACGCAAGCAGCGCAGGTGACGGATACCACTAAACCATCAGTCCCCGCGGGACTTGCTGCCAGTGTGATTTCATCTTCGCAAATAAATTTATCATGGTCAGCTTCTACGGATAATGTGGGAGTGACTGGTTATAAAATTTATAGAGGAGGAACACTCCTTACCACGACCATCAGTAGAACACATAACGATACTGGACTTTCAGCCTCGACAGCTTATAGCTATCGAGTATCAGCGATCGATGCCGCTGGAAATGAATCCAATCAGTGCACGGCCGTGAGTGCCACCACCCAGGCCGGATCAAGTGCGGGAGCGATACTCTTCCAGGAAAGTTTTAGTGATAATAGTTTTGCTTCGAGAAATTGGTACGACAATACTGCTCATGGCACAGTGGTATCCGGTGGACAATCGGGTAACTGCTTGCAATGGGCGTGGTCACAAGGTGGTACAACGGCAACTAATGGTGGTTCAATGCGGATGAAGTTTACTGCCACCGATAGTTTGTATGTTTCCTTCTATGTAAAATTCCAAAGCGGATGGAGAGGTTCGCAGAAGTCATATCATCCTCACATGATTTTAATCCCCTCTAATTTGGATAGTGAATATACTCCACTTGCTAACAATTACCTCAATACTTATATTGAATTTGTTTCTGATGTGGGTAGTCCCTATACCATTAGGCCTGCCATAGCAATTCAAGATGAAAAAAGGGTGAATACCTCTAATGGTACTCCACCAAATAATTTGACGGCGATTACCGAAAATAGAAGTGTTGCCTATTGTAACACTCCGGTTTCTTCAGGAGCATCGGGAATTTGTTATGCGGATAATCCCTACTACAGTGCCAATACCTGGAAGGCCTCCAGTGCTTCCGTTTCCACTAATGTCTGGCACCATGTGGAAGTGTATTTTAAGATGAACACTATAAGTGGTGGCAAGGGACTCTCCAACGGTATTATGCAAAAGTGGGTGGATGGAGCTCTGGTTATCAACAAGAGTGATGTGCTCTATAGAACCAACCAGGATGCCACCAAGAAGTGGGCCCAGTTTGTACTGGCACCCTACATTGGTGACGGTTCACCGATTGCCCAGAGTATGTGGATTGATGAACTCACGGTTGGAACGGCGTTACCAAGTAGTGGAACACTGCAAGCTCCGACCGGGTTTAGTGTAAAGGGACCATAAGGTGTTTTAGAATATAATGGACATAATTTTGGCCCTGATCATTTTCTTATTGTCAGGACCAGTTTTTAAGTAAGGAGTTGGACGTGAAAACAAAAATGAAACGGATTTTAATTCTGGCATTGACTTTAACATTATTTTCGATACCTGCCTTTGCGGCGACTCCTACTATTAGTAGTGTTAGCGGCACGGTAAGCACAGGTCAAACCCTGACGATTACCGGTGCGAATCTGGTTAATGAATCTGCAACCAATGCAAATTGGGATACCGCTTTCCAAGGCAATTCTAAAATGTACGGTTTTGAATCCTCAGTTTCCAGTGGTACGGCTTTGAAGACCTCTCCGGCAAACGATAACTGGTATTTAAGGGACAACTCCCAAGGAGGGCAACCCTCAGGAGCGATCCAGAATAATTGTAAATTTATAAATTCTCCAAAATTATCAGGCGCACTCTCTTTGGAGTGTCGTGTATATGGAGGAAAAAGTGGCAATACAAACGATGGAGGGTCAGGATTTTCCGCATATCCAGGGTCAAGTAGCGGTAATTTTTATTTCAGGTATTACACCCGTTACCGTACTAATAATGGTAATTACCCGGATGTTTATACTAAAATGACGGTTACTCAACCCGCTGGATCGGGGAATATGTGGTATCTTGATTTGGCAGGCGCAAGTGCGGGGCAAACACCGCAAGGATTGACTACGAAGTATGGAGCTGTTAGCGGCCCCAGCCCATCATTGAATCTTCAAAATGACAGATGGTACTGTATTGAGGGGGCATGGTTGAGCCCTGGCACATATAAACTATGGGTTGATGGAGTGCTATTAGTTGACACATCTCCAGGGGTTTCAATGCCTGATAACGCCTATCCTCAATGGGGGATTATTAATTTCAGGTCAAATAGTGTTTACGCAGATATTAGCCAAAATATTGATAATCTTGCCTTCGGACATACCAGCAGGATTTACCCCTCATCAATAATTGAAATAAGTGGGGACGGATCTAACTGGAAATATCAAGAGCCAGTTCTTTTAAGTGATACCTCCTCTCAGATTAAAGTAAATTTGAGTGGGGTAACCGGTACCAGTTACCGAGTAAGGGTGACCAATAATGCCCAACAAACTAGTGCGGTCTATACAATCGGTGGCGGAGGCGGCGGAGATACCCAAGCTCCCTCAGTCCCAGCCGGCCTTGTTGCCAGTGTGATTTCATCTTCACAAATCAATCTAGCCTGGTCAGCTTCCACGGATAATGTGGGAGTGACGGGTTATAAAATTTATAGGGGAGGAACGCTTCTTACTACAGTGACTGGAATATCATATAACAACACCGGTCTTTCAGCCTCTACAGCTTATAGCTATAGAGTGACAGCGATCGATGCGGCTGGAAATGAATCCAGTCAGTGCACCGCTGTGAGTGCAACTACGCAAGCAGCGCAGGTGACGGATACCACTAAGCCTTCTATACCCGCAGGACTTGCTGCCAGTGTGATTTCATCTTCACAAATCAATCTGGCTTGGTCAGCTTCCACGGATAATGTGGGCGTGACGGGTTATAAGATTTATAGGGGAGGAACACTCCTTACCACCGTGACTGGAACATTTTATAACAATACCGGTCTCACCGCTTCAACCGCTTATAGCTATCGAGTATCAGCGATCGATGCGGCTGGAAATGAATCCAGTCAGTGCACGGCCGTGAGTGCAACCACTCAAGCGGCTCAGACGACTGATACGACTAAACCATCAGTCCCAGCGGGCCTTGCTGCCAGTGTGATTTCATCTTCGCAAATAAATTTATCATGGTCAGCTTCTACGGATAATGTGGGAGTGACGGGTTATAAAATTTATAGAGGAGGAACACTCCTTACCACGACCACTAGTAGAACACATAACGACACTGGACTTTCAGCCTCGACAGCTTATAGCTATAGGGTATCAGCGATTGATGCCGCTGGAAATGAATCCAGCCAGTGTACGGCCGTGAGTGCCACCACCCAGGCTGGATCAAGTGTGGGAGCGATACTCTTCCAGGAAAGTTTTAGCGATAATAGTTTTGCTTCGAGAAATTGGTACGACAATACTGCTCATGGCACAGTGGTATCCGGTGGACAATCGGGTAACTGCTTGCAATGGGCGTGGTCACAAGGTGGTACAACGGCAACTAATGGTGGTTCAATGCGGATGAAGTTTACTGCCACCGATAGTTTGTATGTTTCTTTCTATGTAAAATTCCAAAGTGGCTGGAGAGGTTCGCAGCAGTCGTATCATCCCCATATGATTTTAATCCCCTCTAATTTGGATAGTGAATATGCTCCACTTGCCAATAATTATCTCAATACCTATATTGAATTTGTTGCCGATGTGGGTAGCCCTTATACCATTAGACCGCTTTTAGCGATTCAGGATGAGAAGCGGGTGAATACCTCCAATGGTACACCTCCTAATAACCTGACTGCTATTACGGAAAATAGAAGTGTGGCCTATTGTAACACCCCGGTTTCTTCGGGAGCATCGGGAATTTGTTATGCTGATAATCCTTACTACAGTGCCAATACCTGGAAGGCTTCCAGTGCTTCCGTTTCTACTAATGTCTGGCACCATGTGGAAGTCTATTTTAAGATGAATACCATCAGTGGCGGCAAGGGACTCTCCAACGGTATTATGCAAAAGTGGGTGGATGGAGCTCTGGTTATCAATAAGAGTGATGTGCTCTATAGAACCAACCAGGATGCCACCAAGAAGTGGGCCCAGTTTGTACTGGCACCCTACATTGGTGACGGTTCACCGATTGCTCAGAGTATGTGGATTGATGAACTCACGGTTGGAACAGCGTTACCAAGTAGTGGGACGCTGCAAGCTCCGACTGGATTTAGTGTAAAAGAACCGTAAGGTATTTTAGAATAGAGTTGAAAAAATTTGGCCCTGATCATTTTCTGATGGTCAGGGCCAGCTTTTAAGTGAGGGTGGGACGTGAAAACAAAAATGAAACGGATTTTAATTTTGGCATTGACTTCAACATTATTTTCGATATCTGCCTTGGCGGCGACTCCTACTATTAGTAGTGTTAGCGGCACGGTAAGCACAGGTCAAACCCTGACGATTACCGGGGCGAATCTGGTTAATGAAACTGCAACCAATGCAAATTGGGATACCGCTTTCCAAGGTAATTCTAAAATGTACGGTTTTGAATCCGCAGTTTCCAGTGGTACGGCCCTGCAGATGTACCCGGGCAATGATAACTGGTATTTATGTAACAACTCCCCGCCAGGGAGCCAGCCGTCTGGAGCGATTAATAACGACTGTAGATTTGCAGCTTCGCCAAAATTAGCGGGTAGTCTCTCTATGAGCTGTCGTGTGTACGGCGGGAAAAGCATGCAAACCAATGATGGTGGCTCAGGGTTTTCCGCGTATCCCGGTTCTACCAGCGGTAATTTTTATTTCAGGTATTACGCCCGTTATCATACTAATAACGGCAATTATCCGGATGTTTATACAAAAATGACGGTTACTCAACCTTCTGGGTCCGGGAATATGTGGTATCTTGATTGGGCCGGTGCGAGTGCGGGGCAAACCCCATCTGAATTAACCACCAAATATGGTGCCGTAAGCGGCCCTGAACCCGCTTTGAAGCTACAAAATGATAGATGGTACTGTTTCGAGGGAGCATGGCTAAGTCCTGGCACCTATAAATTGTGGGTTGATGGAAAGCTGTTGGTGGATACATCTCCGGGTGTTTCAATGCCAGATAACGCCTATCCTCAATGGGGAATAATTAATTTTAGGTCAAACAGTGTTTACGCTGATTTCAATGAATGGCTGGATAATCTAGCATTCGGACACACCAGCAGGATCTACCCGTCATCCGTAATTGAAATCAGTGGAGATAACCAGCTTACCTGGAAATGGCAACCTCCCATATCTCTGAGCGACACTTCTATTGCGGTTACATCTGAATTACCTGCGCTGACGGCAGCTAATTATCTCTTAAGGGTAACCAATAATGCCCAACAAATCAGTGCGGTTTACACTTTAAGTGGTGGAGGCGGCGGTGGGGATACTCAAGCTCCCTCAGTGCCAGCGGGCCTTGCTGCCAGTGTGATTTCTTCTTCGCAAATCAATTTATCATGGTCAGCTTCCACCGATAATGTGGGAGTGACTGGTTATAAAATTTATAGAGGAGGAACGCTCCTTACTACGACCACCAGTAGAACTTATAATAATACAGGTCTAGCAGCTTCGACAGCTTATAGTTATAGGGTATCAGCGATCGATGCGGCTGGAAATGAATCCAGTCAGTGCACTGCCGTAAGTGCGACCACGCAAGCAGCGCAGGTGACAGACACTACTAAACCCTCAGTCCCTGCGGGCCTTTCTGCCAGTGTGATTTCTTCTTCGCAAATAAATTTATCATGGTCAGCTTCTACGGATAATGTGGGAGTGACTGGTTATAAAATTTATCGGGGAGGAATACTTCTTACTACGACCACCAGTAGAACCTATAATAACACCGGCCTTACCGCTTCAACTGCTTATAGCTATCGAGTATCAGCGATCGATGCGGCTGGAAATGAATCCAGTCAGTGCACGGCCGTGAGTGCTACCACGCAAGCGGCTCAGACGACTGATACCACTAAACCATCAGTCCCCGCGGGACTTGCTGCCAGTGTGATTTCTTCTTCGCAAATAAATTTATCATGGTCAGCTTCTACGGATAATGTGGGAGTGACGGGTTATAAAATTTATCGGGGAGGAACACTCCTCACTACAACCACCAGTAGGACACATAACGATACTGGCCTTTCAGCATCGACAGCTTATAGCTACAGAGTATCAGCGATTGATGCCGCTGGAAATGAATCCAGTCAGTGCACGGCCGTGAGTGCCACCACCCAGGCTGGATCAAGTACAGGTGTGATACTCTTCCAGGAAAGTTTTGGTGATAATAGTTTTGCTTCGAGAAATTGGTACGACAATACTGCTCATGGCACAGTGGTATCCGGTGGACAATCGGGTAACTGCTTGCAATGGGCGTGGTCACAAGGTGGTACAACGGCAACTAATGGTGGTTCAATGCGGATGAAGTTTACCGCCACTGATAGTTTGTATGTTTCCTTCTACGTAAAATTCCAAAGTGGCTGGAGAGGTTCGCAGAAGTCATATCATCCCCATATGATTTTAATTCCTTCTAATTTGGATAGTGAATACACTCCACTTGCTAACAATTACCTCAATACCTATATTGAATTTGTTTCCGATGTGGGTAGCCCTTATACCATCAGACCGCTTATCGCAATTCAAGATGAGAAGCGGGTCAATACCTCCAATGGTACACCTCCGAACAATCTAACTGCTATTACAGAAAATAGAAGTGTTGCTTATTGTAACACTCCGGTTTCCTCGGGAGCATCGGGAACTTGCTATGCGGATAATCCGTACTACAGTGCTAACACCTGGAAGGCTTCCAGTGCTTCCGTTTCCACCAATGTCTGGCACCATGTGGAAGTTTACTTTAAGATGAACACTATAAGCGGTGGCAAGGGACTCTCCAACGGTATTATGCAAAAGTGGGTGGATGGAACGCTGGTTCTTAATAAGAGTGATGTGCTTTATAGAACCAACCAGGATGCCACCAAGAAGTGGGCGCAGTTTGTATTTGCACCCTATATAGGGGACGGTTCACCAATTGCTCAGAGTATGTGGATTGATGAACTCACGGTTGGAACGGCGTTACCAAGTAGTGGGACGCTGCAAGCTCCGACTGGATTTAGTATAAAAGAGCCATAAGCTATTTTAAAATTTACATAAGGGGTGGAACGTGAAAACAAAACTGAAACGGATTTTAATTCTTGCAATTACATTTTGTTCGATACCTGCTGCTTTTGCGGCAGCTCCTACAATTAGTAGTGTAAGCGGTACGGTGAGTAATGGACAGGTCTTGACGATTACAGGATCAAATTTGGTGCAGGATAACAAGTCTGCTTGGGATGGTTTTTTTTCTAACTACCCTACAGCTTACGGTTTTGAAGGTACCAAAACTGGTGATGGCTATACTGAACTGGGGACCAGCGGTGGTACTTATGTATCTGACGTTAAGTTGATGGGAAGTAAATCTATTAAATTTCACTCCCAGGGAGCTTGGCCAGAAGGACCTGGGGGTCTTGGTGATATGGCAGCTATCAATCCTCGTGGAACTGATGGCGATTCTGGTGATATATGGATACGTTTTTATTGCAGATGGAATCTCCTTGGTGGAGCGTGGCCTACCAATTATATGAAAATCATCGATTCCCAAGGTGGGCCAGTAAATCAGTACTATCTGGATATGGCAGGGGCCAGCAGCGGAGCTCCCACCTCATTTAATGCAACTTATGATAGTGCAGGACATGATGTTGCAATCCCTGGAGGAGCACTGATTGAGGATCGATGGTATACGATCGAACTTCATTGGAAATCAACTTCACCCCGTTCTTATCAATTATGGGTGGATGGAGTACAGCTGGTAAGTGCGACTCCTACAATGAATTCAACGGTGGAGTATTTATTATTTGGTATAATCAATCTTGCCGGAACCACCAGTGCATTTTCGTTGGATACCTGGTTTGATGGACTGGCCTTTGGACCGTCTCGAATTTATCCGGCATCGACCATAGAAATCAGTGGTGATGGTTCTACCTGGAAATATCAAGAACCAGTATTTTTAAGTGATACTTCATCCCAGATTAAAGTAAATTTAAGTGGGGTAACTGGTACTAGTTACCGAGTAAGAGTGACTAATAACCAACAACAAACCAGTGCTGTTTTTACAGTTGGCGGTGGAGGTGGTGGGGATACCCAGGCTCCTTCAGTCCCAGCGGGACTTGCTGCCAGTGTGATTTCATCTTCACAAATCAATTTATCGTGGTCAGCTTCCACGGACAACGTGGGAGTGACGGGTTATAAGATTTATAGGGGAGGAGCACTTCTTACTACGACAACTAGTAGGACCTATAATAATACAGGTCTAGCAGCCTCTACAGCTTATAGCTATAGGGTATCTGCGATCGATGCTGCTGGAAATGAATCCAGTCAGTGCACTGCTGTGAGTGCGACTACGCAAGCTGCCCAGGTGACAGACACTACTGACCCCTCAGTCCCAGCGGGACTGGCTGCCAGTGTGATTTCTTCTTCACAAATCAATTTATCCTGGTCAGCTTCTACGGATAATGTTGGAGTGACGGGTTATAAGATTTATCGGGGAGGAATACTTCTTACTACGACCACCAGTAGAACCTATAATAACACCGGCCTTACCGCTTCAACTGCTTATAGCTATCGAGTATCAGCGATCGATGCGGCTGGAAATGAATCCAGTCAGTGCACGGCCGTGAGTGCTACCACTCAGGCAGCGCAGGTGACGGATACCACGAAACCATCAGTCCCGGCGGGACTTGCTGCCAGTGTGATTTCATCTTCGCAAATAAATTTATCATGGTCAGCTTCTACGGATAATGTGGGAGTGACTGGTTATAAAATTTATCGGGGAGGAACACTCCTCACTACAACCACCAGTAGGACACATAACGATACTGGCCTTTCAGCCTCGACAGCTTATAGCTATCGAGTATCAGCGATTGATGCCGCTGGAAATGAATCCAGCCAGTGTACGGCCGTGAGTGCCACCACCCAGGCTGGATCAAGTACAGGTGTGATACTCTTCCAGGAAAGTTTTAGCGATAATAGTTTTGCTTCGAGAAATTGGTATGACAATACTGCTCATGGCACAGTGGTATCCGGTGGACAATCGGGTAACTGCTTGCAATGGGCGTGGTCACAAGGTGGTACAACGGCAACTAATGGTGGTTCAATGCGGATGAAGTTTACTGCCACCGATAGTTTATATGTTTCTTTCTATGTAAAATTCCAAAGTGGCTGGAGAGGTTCGCAGAAGTCATATCATCCCCATATGATTTTAATTCCTTCTAATTTGGATAGTGAATACACTCCACTTGCTAATAATTACCTCAATACCTATATTGAATTTGTGTCAGATGTGGGTAGCCCTTATACCATTAGACCTGCCATAGCGATTCAAGATGAGAAAAGAGTGAATACCTCCAATGGTACACCTCCGAACAATTTAACTGCTATTACAGAAAATAGAAGTGTTGCTTATTGTAACACCCCGGTTTCCTCGGGAGCATCGGGAACTTGCTATGCGGATAATCCATACTACAGTGCCAACACCTGGAAGGCTTCCAGTGCTTCCGTTTCCACCAATGTCTGGCACCATGTGGAAGTTTACTTTAAGATGAACACTATAAGCGGTGGCAAGGGGCTCTCCAACGGTATTATGCAAAAGTGGGTGGATGGAGCTCTGGTTATTAATAAGAGTGATGTGCTCTATAGAACCAACCAGGATGCCACCAAGAAGTGGGCCCAGTTTGTACTGGCACCCTACATTGGTGACGGTTCACCAATTGCCCAGAGTATGTGGATTGATGAACTCACGGTGGGAACGGCGTTACCAAGTAGTGGAACACTGCAAGCTCCGACTGGATTTAGTGTAAAAGAACCGTAAGGTATTTTAGAATAGAGTTGAAAAAATTTGGCCCTGATCATTTTCTGATGGTCAGGGCCAGCTTTTAAGTGAGGGTGGGACGTGAAAACAAAAATGAAACGGATTTTAATTCTGGCATTGACTTCAACATTATTTTCGATATCTGCCTTGGCGGCGACGCCTACTATTAGTAGTGTTAGCGGCACGGTAAGCACAGGTCAAACCCTGACGATTACTGGTGTCAGTATGGTTAATGAAAACTCATCGGCTTGGCGAAAAAATTATGGCAACACAGGCCCTGTTTTGGATGAAGCTTATTTCAATGGATGTAGCGGGAGTTTGACAGGAGGGGGCGCTGCTAATTGCGCTGGATGGAGATTTAGTAATTCCGGGACATCTAATACGGCTTCCTTTGATACATCAAATTATATAGTTGGTTCTGCAAGTGTGAAGATAAACGAGACTACCAACTGCGGTTCTGTGACTTCTTGTGGTGACGCTGCTTTACAACATTACGAAGCAATTGATTTACCAGCGAATTTTTGTGCGGCAGCTTATGTAAAATATAAAGGCACTTTTGCGGCATACTATCAAAAATTTTATCTGACTATAGGTGGACCAAATCAATTTTATGTCAATGCTGGTGTTAATGGGGATGGAACAGCTTCAGGATTTTTATTAAAAGATGGTGGATGGGGGATGTACAGTAATGGTAACACTGCATGGACCCCTGATAGCTGGCATTATTTTGAGATTTGTATTGATACTACATCTTATTCAGGTGATAGGTTTACAACGTGGTGGGATGGGGTGCAGAACCCCCCTTATACGTTTGAGGGACACTCCGGTGCGAAGCCCATGTATAATCTACTGGGAATTCCAAACTGGAGTTCGGCTACTTCAGTTCCGTTTTATATGTGGATAGATCGTTATATCCATTCTCCGAGTAGAATTTATCCCGCTTCAGTAATTGAAGTAAGTGGTGATGGTTCAACGTGGAAATATCAGGAGCCGGTAAAATTGAGTGATACCTCTATTCAATTCAAGCTTAATTTGAGCGGAGTAACCGGAACCAATTATCGCTTAAGAGTAACCAATAATAGACAAGAAACTAGCGCCATTTACACCTTAAGTGGTGGAGACGGTGGCGGTGGGGATACTCAAGCTCCTTCAGTCCCAGCGAGCCTTGCTGCCAGTGTGATTTCTTCTTCGCAAATCAATTTATCTTGGTCAGCTTCCACCGATAATGTGGGAGTGACTGGTTATAAGATTTATAGAGGAGGAACACTCCTTACTACGACCACCAGTAGAACTTATAATAATACAGGTCTAGCAGCTTCGACAGCTTATAGTTATAGAGTGACAGCAATCGATGCGGCTGGAAATGAATCCAGTCAGTGCACAGCTGTGAGTGCGACCACTCAGACAGCGCAGGTGACGGATACTACTAAACCGTCAGTGCCAGCAGGACTATCTGCCAGCGTGATTTCTTCTTCGCAAATTAATCTTTCATGGTCAGCTTCCACCGATAATGTGGGAGTGAATGGTTATAAGATTTATAGGGGAGGAACACTCCTTACTACGACTACCAGTAGAACTTATAATAATACAGGTCTAGCAGCTTCTACAGCTTACAGTTACAGAGTATCAGCGATCGATGCCGCTGGAAATGAATCCAGTCAGTGCACAGCTGTGAGTGCTACTACTCAAGCGGCCCAGGTGATGGATACCACTAAACCATCAGTCCCCACGGGACTTGCTGCCAGTGTGATTTCATCTTCGCAAATAAATTTATCCTGGTCAGCTTCCACCGATAATGTGGGAGTGACTGGTTATAAAATTTATCGGGGAGGAACACTTCTTACCACGACCACCAGTAGAACACATAACGATACTGGACTTTTAGCATCTACAGCCTACAGCTACAGAGTATCAGCGATCGATGCCGCTGGAAATGAATCCAGTCAGTGCACTGCCGTGAGTGCCACCACTCAGGCCGGATCAAGTGCGGGAGCAACACTCTTCCAGGAAAACTTTGATAATAATAGTCTGGAGTCTCGAGGCTGGTACGATTTCGGAGGACAGGCGGCAGTGGTCAGCGGCGGACAATCGGGAAATTGTCTGCAGTGGGCCTGGGCCCAAGGAGCGAGTTCGCCCACTAATACGGGAACGATGCGGAAACTTTTTACCGCCACCGATAGTTTGTATGTTTCTTTCTATATAAAATTTCAAAGTGGCTGGAGAGGTTCGCAGAAGGCGTATCATCCCCACATGATTTTAATTCCTTCTAATTTGGATAGTGAATATACTCCACTTGCTAACAATTAC